>Ga0315914_1000848_pt1 | contig 42371 bp, 27 predicted proteins | sample MpolenodulesMG_FD_203920 | JGI IMG/M metagenome (GOLD analysis project Ga0315914, IMG submission 203920) | Medicago polymorpha root nodule microbial communities from Los Angeles, California, United States - elongated nodules | ecosystem: Host-associated > Plants > Roots > Nodule | place: USA... | reverse complement strand
AGTTTGAAAACGATTTTGCTTTGTTTTCAATAAAAATAGGATAATTAGGTTGGAAAGGATTTTGATTTGTTTTTCATAAAAATAGGATAATTAGTTTAGGTTGGAGGGAAACGTATCACAAAAATAGAAACGATTTTGATATTTAGTTTGGATATGATTTTGTTTTGTTTTTTAATAAAAGGAAATAATAGGAGCGATATGTTGTTTTTTTGTTATGGATAAGAATAGGAGGATCTGTTAATTTTGCAGAAAAATTAGGAGTGATTTGTTTATTTTGATGGAGCGATTTGTTTATTTTGATTTCCATAACAATTAATATTTTGTTTAAATTAAATAGGGTTAATATAGTAAAATTAAGCAGAGAAATTAGGGTAAGTCTAGGGCAAAATATTGCTTACGGGTTAACTTTAAGTAATAAGAGATATATAGAGAGAAATGATAGGGACACACCCTCTAACACACTCCTTTTAACACACCCAATTATTTGAAGCCACATCATTTCTGATTGGGTGTGTTAAAAGGAGTGTGTTAGAGGGTGTGTCCCTAGCATTTCTCATATATATAATATAGATAGATATAGATTTCCTTCATTTCTAATCGATGTATACGATTAACCACCCACACTTGAACCTAATAGTTTTTCTCTCACGCGTGAGTCACCGACATCAGACATCAGCAAATTGATACACTAGGATCCCACTACCACTTTTTTACATTTGAACCTAACAATCTTTTTTTCAAGTATGAGTCATACATCATATTTGAAAATATAATGTTAATTAATTTAACTGACTTGACTATTAAAAATATTGAACCCGTTTGTTTTTCTTCAATGAGTTTTAGGTCCAATAAATTTTTTCTTTCTTCAATGACACTTTCTACACTTGCAGTTTGAACGAACATAAGTGGAAAATGCGGAACGTATGTCATAATCATCCTTGATCTCTGGATGTTAAACATAAGTCCATTCGTCAGCGTTTGAACTCATATCTACAAGTGGGACTTGACAGTTATACGAGACACAATATGGTTTTCACCATATTCATGAAAGAAACTGGTAAGTTGTCTCTCCAACTCAGCCAACTTATAGGTGGGGAATAAATTCATCTCATCCATGCATCTTCTTCAAACCTTGTTGGGGTAAAACCGCCCCTGGCTGAAAGTGTGCATGGTTCGATGTTTGACATGATGAAATTTTTAGAAAAAATAAAGTATGTGTGTTTTTCATTGATCTAAGAGCACATATTTATATCTCGTGTAATACGTACCACATAAAGTGTCGATGGATTTTAAACCACGTAAGTAGCTAGGATTTGATGTATTACTCTTAATCTAAATGGTTGTATATGATATGTGTATTCAATGTAATATTTGGTTTAAATCTTTACTTAATACTATTGTCGATGTCTGCAAATGATATTTTGATTTAGCAAGAACGAGACATCAACTTGTTACTTAAGGGATCTGTTTCAAACCATGTACATATACTAATGCTTATACATACGGTTAGGTTTATATTCTTATTCAACTATCCAAACATATGTCAGTCAACTATTTTGCTCCGCATCGAAAATCGATTGATACAATGGATTTCACGTCATTTGCCAGACATGAATACATACAATAAATGGAGTTATATCTGAATCACATAAAACATACAATCAATTAAGAAGAACAATTATATAAAAAGTTACCTAAGTCCATCCCAACGTAACTTTCTACATTATTGTTGAACTGTTATTCACTATTTGGTTAACAGACAACTTTTGATCAAACTTAAGAACAAAATGAACTAAAACACAACCTTTGTAGTTTTATACAACTCTTTGATTAACTAACACGATAATTATCATTTTGCGAGTAAATACTAAAATTCGCGCTATATCATGGACTGAGATTCCATGCTGTAAAAAAGCATGTTGTTTTGCCACTACTTTGTTTTGCATCTTAACTGTTGATTATAGATCATGCAAATCACTTCAAATTATATTAACCACATGATTCAGATCAGACGATCCTGTGCTGTTACAGCATCCTGTTGAAACAGCAGGAAATCCAGACCCCTATATCATCAGTCCAATTCTTCAAAACCATGATGCATAGAAATAAGGGAAAAGGAACACATTTGTTGTTATTTTTAGATGTATTTTATTATAAAAAAATACTTATTTTAATTTCAACTCTTGGATGATTTTTTTTGCTATGTGTCATGAATCCATGCACTAAATGGTTGAGACCTTAAATGAAGCATATTTGAACTCATTTCTCTCATCTATAATCATGGATTTCAAGCATGGGTTTGTAAAGGAGGGTAAGAGACCAATAATAATGAATTTAAAATAAATAGAGTATTAATTTAACGAATAAATTGAAGGTTTATTAAATTAATTTTTTTTTATAATAATAATTGTTCCCAACAAAGACAAGAGTTTAATTATGACTAATTTAGTTTAGACGTAGGGTCCACCATGACCAAAGCTTCAAAGCTGGTTTCCATTTCAATTCCCATACAAAGCAAAATTAAAAATAAAAAAATAAAAAACCTAAAAATCACATTCCAATTAGATCCTCCTCCTCTTCTTCCACTCTTCAACTCCCAAACCCTCATCAAACCTTCTTATTCAATTTCATTTCATAATCTTATAACTATAATAATCTCATTCATTTCATAATAATCTTATATAAGCATAAATTACAAATAAATCGAATGAGGATTATTATTATATTATAAAGTATTTTTGATTGAATTGAAATGAAGGCAGGGAGTGCTGCGAAGTTGATTGTCGATGCTCTTCTTCAGCGCTTCCTTCCTCTCGCACGACGTCGTATTGAAACCGCTCAAGCTCAGGTTAGTTTATTTAATTACTCTGTTATTATTGCGATTAATAATAATTTCAAATTTCTTCAATTAATTAATTGATTATTATTATTGTTGCGTGTGCGGGTGTACGATAGGATGGGCAATACCTGCGACCATCTGATCCGGCCTATGAACAAGTTTTGGATTCACTTGCTATGGTTGCACGGCATACTCCTGTTCCACTTCTTGAAGCTTTGCTGAGATGGAGAGAGAGGTCAGTTAGTTAGTCACTTACCTTCATCATTTATTTAATTGTCGTCGCGTACTGACATTTCTGATTGAAGACGTGTTTCTGTGTCAGACACGAAGAAGTGTGTGGTTATATTCAATAGTTTTAATCTTGTTAATCAAATTACGGCTTATGTCTAGTGTTAATGTTGGTATCGTAATCTATTTAGCATTGACTCTTCTGATTGAAGGTGTGTCTGAGTGGTGTCTGACACGTGTGTGTCTGTGTCAGACACAAATACCTAATACACACAATACAATACAATACAATACAATACAATACAATTACATATGTTAGAATTTAGGTTGAATCTAACTCAACCTTACAAAACCGGCCGGCTTGTAAGGTGATGCCTAGTCTCATTTATACAATTAATTATTATAGTAGAAAAGATGCTGTAAAATAGGCTTAGATGGTTTTGGCATGTAGAGAGAAGACGTGTAGATTTTGTAGTAAGGAAAGTAGATCAGATGGATGATAGTCAAATTACAAGAGGTTGAAAAACTAACTATTAGGAAAGATTTAGATACTAATAAGTTGGATCCAAATATGATATATGCTAGAACATTATGACGTAATTTGATCTATGTAGCGGACCCCACTTAGTGGGATAAGGCTTTGTTGTTGTTGTTGAAGCCTTATCACATCCAATGTGGAACTCTAACACCTCCCTCAAGTCCATGACTAAACATGTAGAGCGTAACTCGACTGATTTGAAAGCGGTGACCTGATAGCGTGTGGTCCAACTGATTTGAATAGGCTTTGTAACATATTAGGATTTTGTATTGGGCGTAACTCATCCTTACATAACTGGCTTGTAATGTAAGGACTACCTCCATTTATAAACTTATGTTCAGGGCTTATTACATCCAACATCAAACTCTTAACAACGTGAAATCACTTCAGTTTTATCAAATTAGTACCCGTGATGTTGTATTTAATGTATGTTTTTGTGTTATGATTGTTAGTGTAACTAACTTAATTGGTATATTAAAGGGTTTGATTGAGAAAACTACTTATTGAAGTGGTTATTGTATTTGTAATTTGAAGAGTTTATTTGATGACATATATAAGTACTTAAGTGTTTGGGGGAGAGCTTATTGACAGAGTGTTGGATAGGGATAGATAAGCTTTTGGGCTCAAAGCATTGGAACCCAATACTTAGAAGGGATTGCGGTTATTTGAGGGAGAGAGTTGTGTAGAGGATGATTCCTTTTTGCTATTTGTTAGGAATTTGGTTAGGAGGGTACTCTCTATGGCAGGTGTCTTTGACTCTGGTTATCATTTGTGTTCATGTAGAGCCCAGGAGAAAGATATATCACAATACAGCATCATTTTTTACTTATGGATTCTATCACTTACGAAAATAACTTTTGCCATATTATGATATTTTTAAGTTGTTTTCAACTTGTTTCGATAAGTTCATAGTATAGCATATTGTATGTGCAATTGAAAGAGCATACTTACACCATATTTAGGCTTAGTTTATGACATCTGTAATGGTTTCGGAGAGAGCTTATGAAAATAACTTATGCCATATTATGATATTTTTATGTTGTTTTCAGCTTGTTTAGATAAGCTCCTGGCGTAGCTTATTGTATGTGCAATTGGAAGAGCTTATTTACATCATATTTTGGCTTAGTTTATTTACATCATATGTAGGCTTAGTTTATGACATATATAAGCACTGAGATGTTTGAGAGAGCGCATAAAAATAACTTGTATTCACCTTGTTTCAATTAGTTGCCAGTGATAACTTCTGAAAGCAACTTTTTTTTACGGAAACAAAACTACATTTCCTCAATAATAAAAGGTGCAATATGTTGGAATTTGGTAAAAAAAATTGAGGATTAGTCATATAGATGGATCCACCTTTTATTCACTTATGAAAACAACTTACAGCTAAATGAAAACAGTTTGACAACACTCATATTGTGATTATAGAAATAGCTTAATTGGTATATAGGGTGCATTTCATAAAACAGCTCAATTAAGTTCTTCCTGATGGCTTATGAAAATAGCTCACAACTATTTGAAAACAATTTAACCATACTCACACTTCAATGATATAAATAACATATATTTAAGCGATTGATTAAGATGTACCCAAATAAACTGAAGTTCTTATCATGCAAGCGTTTACATGTAAGCTATTTCTGTAATCAAAGAAGGAATAAGTTGTTTTCTTAAGCTCTCTCAGTCACTTATATTGGTGTTTTTGTCAAATAAGCTGTAAGTAAGTTCATTCAAAAACATCCATAGTTTATGTTTTGAATCTGGGTTGTTTCTGCTTCGTCATTGTAGTGAAATAGTAACTAAATTTTTCTTTTATTTTTTTACTATTGTAGTGAATCTCCAAAGGGTGCAAATGATGCATCTACGTTCCAAAGAAAGGTTACATATTTTTCTTCCCTTTTATCTACATTAACATTTGCGCATAAAAATGCTTGTCAATAAATCACAAATGCCGATAAATTTTCTAATTTTGGTTTGATCACAAAACTGCGGTTAGTTCATTCCAAGATTTATGATATCATATTTGTGTGTGGAATTCAGCTTGCCGTGGAATGCATTTTTTGCTCAGCTTGCATCCGATTTGTGGAATGTTGTCCACAAGAGGGGCTTACTGGTTTGTACTTTGTTTATAACTGTGTTTTAAACAAAATGCATCTTCATGTTCATTTTTCACGCAATGGGTTTTTTATCCCCTTATAATCGTTATTTGTTCTATGCTGCAGAGAAGCTATGGTCTGGACTGGAAAATTTTGTTTTCGACTGGCTTATAAATGCTGACAGGTAAATTAAGCTGTTGTAGATGCTATTGGCAACTTTGTATCATGCTTCTTTTTCCTGAAAAAGCTATAATCTGTCCTAGAGAAATGGGTCCCTTTGATTTTTATATGTCTGAATCTGAATAACATGGCATAGGGTTTACTATTCAACTTCAAACACTGGTTCACCTTTTTACAGTTCAGATTTTGATATATAAGGTTAGGTTGTGTAATCCTCAAGCGACTCTTCTTCTCAGTTTGATTTTTAGGGTGCTTAACAATTTATATGGTTTTGTTAGGAGACAGGGACAGTTAAAGAATAGTCGAGGAAGTTAAGTTAGAGGGAACATTTTGTATAAATAGAAGAAACAATTAGAGGGATGCATTCTATACATTTTATTGTGAGAGTTAAAGTAGAGATCCTTTGTGAATAAAAATCCTTAGGAGAATTCTATTCCCATCTTTTGCTTAGTTTTTGAATAAATATACTGTTTTATTTTTAGTCCTTCTGTTGAGATCCCACATTGACTAGAGATATGGTCAGAGTATTCCTTATAAAATTGGTCCGTGCCCTCTTCTTGGACAATTTGTTTGAGTTTAGGTAAGATTAGATCCCAATTTTTAAGGTCGTATGGGAGGCTCAGAGCCTACCGTTATTCCATTCCAGTTGCATTTGTCTATGCTCCAATCCAGATGTTCAATGAAGTCCCTTTAAGGCACATAGCAAACTAAATTCAGATGGCCAATCTACACTTCTTAAGCTAGCTTTTGGGGCTGACTTAGATCTAAAACCCAAATTCTAAGAGCTTCTATAAATGTGATTTAAATTTAAATTGAAAAAGTTATTGGTCACATATCAAACTAAATGATATTGCTTCATAAGTATATAAAGATTCATGTTAAATTCATTGGTTTTTTCCTCCTTATTCTTTCTTATATGAAATTTTGGTGTGAACATAGTGAACTCTTGTTGCAGGGTTGTTAGTCAGGTTGAATATCCCTCACTTGTTGATCTGAGGGGGCTTCTTCTGGACTTAGTTGCTCAACTTCTAGGGGCTTTATCCCGTATCAGGTATGATTGGAAACTGCTTGATCATTACGATGTTAAGGCAGATTTAAAGATTGCATCATGATTATCATATTCATTTGTTTTATATACTTATACCGAGTTTTACTGCAATTTTTAATGCTAGTTGAATTATAAATCTATCTGATCTGATTTTAAACATTTATTTTGATTGTTTAGTTTTCTTTACATTTTAAGTTAAAAACATTTATTTTAAACATTTTTAAGGGTAGGTATCATATCTTTACCGATGTAATCTACTGTTTCTAGAGGGGATTTCGATGTTTTATAATTTATCATTAATGGAATTGTAGTAGTACAGACATTTGGTGAATCATACTCTGTACTGTTCACAGTATATTTATTGGTTTGCTCTGATTCGTAGTTGATTCCTTAGTACCAATTATGAATGCAGAAATGGTGATAGAATCTGTGCAAAAAAGAAATAGGGTTATTAGTAAGGTCACACCTAGCTGCCTAAGCTATTATGAAACACACACACACACACACACACACATATATATATATATTTAGTAGAAAAAAGTTTGATGGCCTAACAACAAGAGGCTGTGTGTTTTTGAGGAAGATAAGGGTACAGAAGTGGGGGAGTCTGTTATAAGGGAGAGGGAAGAAAACAACAAAATGTGGACTGGTCCCATATGATGAATTGGGTGGGAGATTGGAAAATGGGGAGTGAACATTGGAGTCAGAATATAAGTAAGGGGAGGAGAAAAGTACCAGGGGAAATGGTAAATTTTGCAGAGGTTGAGGTTTCCTTTGTGTTAGGTCGGAACATAAAATCTATTTATTTACTAATTTAGAAGAAATCAGTTGTATACTTCAGTTCTGCAGTTCTGTTGTGAAGTTATTCATGTTTTATCCCAGTCTTCCAGCTAGGTTGAGTGAAAGTGAAGGGAAGTATAGGAAAGTGAGAGAATGATAAACCAAAGCCCGAAACCTAAGAGTCTCTGTTGAGTGAAATTGATGAAATGATTCACTTAAACTTTCAGTAAGGTGCACAATTTAATTATTTGTAGGTTGAATCTTAACTCTTAAGAAGCTCAAAGTAACTGATTTTTAACTAACATAACAAAATATGGTCTCTGGTATTACAGTTATTAACCGGATAATCACGTGAATATACCCCCATACTGATACATATATGAATGCTGCTGTTAAACCAATACTCCCTGAATACGCTTTGTAATTTTACATGATTATGTATTGCACATGTTTGTATGTGTATTAAATTTTAAGACTGAAGGGGTGCCTCTGCTTCTGTCCATTTTGACTATTGTTCTGTTAAGTCATGGCCACAAGGGTATGAAGTTGAGGCATTCTTGTCTTGCTTTTTTTATCATCTACAATTTTTTTTTTCTTTTCATTTCTTGTCATTCCAATCTTATATTTGTAGGTTTAGTTCTGTTACTGAGCGGTTTTTCATGGAACTCAATACACGTCGAATTGACACTAGTGCTGCTAGAAGTGAAACACTTAGCATCATTAATGGGATGCGCTACCTGAAGCTTGGGGTATGTATAAAAATTACATTACATTAAATGTTGTGGTAACTGGATAGCATTATCTGATGTTGGTATAATTGTAAGCTCCTTCTCAGGTTAAAACTGAGGGAGGTCTGAATGCATCTGCTTCCTTTGTGGCAAAAGCAAACCCTTTAAACCGTGCTCCTCATAAACGGAAAAGTGAACTTCACCATGCTCTATGCAATATGTTGTCAAATATCCTAGCACCTCTTGCAGATGGTGGGAAAGGCCAGTGGCCACCTTCTGGTGTAGAGCCTGCACTTACTTTGTGGTATGAAGCTGTTGGCCGTATAAGAGTTCAACTCATGCATTGGATGGATAAACAAAGCAAACACCTTGCAGTAAGTGGGTCTTAATCAATTTAATTATATTCCTATGCCTTCTAGTGTCAAGTATGATAAAGTTGTATTTCATGTTGTTGTCCAGGTTGGGTACCCGTTGGTAACTCTTCTTCTGTGTCTTGGCGATCCTCAAATATTCCACCATAACTTAAGTCCTCACATGGAGCAGCTCTACAAACTTCTAAGGGTAAGTTTAAATCCATTTCACATGGAGATCATTTGTCATAAGCTCTTAGTATGTATAAGTGTGTAACTACTAACTAGAGTTCATAATCACTTTGTTTTTTCTCTCCGTTTTGTTTTTTAATTGTATGAATATTCTATCCCTGGTTGGATCATGCAGGATAAGAATCACCGTTTCATGGCGTTGGATTGTCTTCACCGAGTTTTAAGGTTTTACTTGAGCGTCCACGCGGCAAATCAGGCCCAAAATCGAATATGGGATTACCTAGACAGTGTAACACTACAACTTCTAGCAGTTCTAAGGAAAGGATTGCTTACTCAGGATGTCCAACATGATAAACTTGTTGAATTCTGTGTAACTATAGCTGAACATAACCTTGATTTTACCATGAACCATATGATACTAGAATTGCTAAAGCAAGATAGCCCCAGTGAAGCAAAGGTTATTGGTCTTCGTGCTTTGCTTGCCATTGTGATGTTGCCTACGAGTCAGTATTTTGGTTTGGATATATTTAAAGGTCAGATAGTCATATGCCTAGAATAATTGTACACATTATATTTAAGAGAAGTAATTGTATAGTGGTCTATATTTGCAGTAAAGCTTGACATTTTGTTGAATGAGCAGGTCATGATATTGGTCACTATATTCCAAAAGTGAAAGCTGCAATTGAGTCAATACTAAGGTCATGTCATCGAACCTATAGCCAAGCACTTTTGACATCTTCACGGACCACAATAGGTAAATGCTTCTCCCATTATATACTAGCTTGATAGAAAGGTATAGTCCAAGCAGAAGCATGACGATGGAAAAGGCTGAACTAAACCTCAAATTATGCTGTGGAAAACCCGTTTCTTTTATTTTCTCTTATTTTATTATGTAAAATAAGCTTGCATGTGAGTTTCTTTTGAAAAGTATATAAGAATGGTGGAGGCATTAATTAGAGATGATATTGGATACAGGGAATGAGAACGGTGAGAGAAATGGAGACGGAAAGTAGTGACTATACTTATCCCAAACAATATGATTCATTAAATAAACTCAATCAAAATGTATTATTTTACTTTTAATTATGTTTATAACTTCAAGGCCTTTGTTTATTTAATGGGTTTTTCTAACCTGTGCAAGATTGCACAGCTTAAGGGGGTAATAAATGCCTAATATTTTGAATTTTTCTAAAATCTTATTGAGCCATTTAATTAACCATTTCTTAAAAACTATTTTTTTTCTCTCTCATATTAACATTTGCCAATGGAGCCCGGAGGAACGATCAACTTGGTTTATATAATCAAGTTGTCGGGTACTAATGTATCTATGAATAGCTGAGCTAGTCAGTTTCTGTTAATACCTTGGTACCACATTTTTCATAAAAGCAATCAAGTCACCCTATTCGTTGTAATAACATTCATTCTGTCACAATATAAACTGTGATTATGGAGTAAGCACTCAATGAATCAAAACCATTGACTTGCAACTACATAATTGCATAAGCTTTATTACAAATATTAATAATAATTGCACCCCATTTGTTAACGGCTTTTTTACTGTTTTAGGCTTTATACAAATCTTGATTTTCCTTCAAAAAAAAACAAATCTTGATTTTAAGGGCATTATTCCTGTTAAATTATAATATTAGCATATTAACACACCATGTTTCTTTAATAATAAGGCTACCTCTCTAAGTACTTCCTTTTTTCACGTAATTGTTTATCTTGCATGTATTGTCTTAGATTTGAACTGGGCATTTTTTCAAACCAAAAAACATGAAGAAAAAAATTGAGTAAAGGAAGTTTCTTCTATGAGAAGTTTACTGCATTTCCACTTTCAATTTGGGTTGCTTTTTAAAATGAAAAAAGTTACAACTCAATTCTAAATATACATGTATAAAATAGATTAATTTTTTTTTCTTTCTATTGGTGATCTTGAGGTTAATTACTCTTTTCACAAAGTTGAAGTAATAGTTATAGGGAAATTGCAATTATCCAAGTCTTCCTTTCAGAACATTTATTTATTATTATGCTTGTTGCAAAATATCGTTGGATTAAAATTGGAAGTAGAACTTATTTGAATAAGATGGGAATTACTTCTTGGCTGATTTTTTGTTGTTGAATTTACTTAGAATAATCTGTATCTGCTTTATCTATGATTTCGGCCATGTGACACGTTAATATTTTTTAGATGCTGTTACAAAGGAAAAGTCTCAAGGGTATTTGTTCCGTTCTGTGCTAAAGTGCATCCCATATCTAATAGAAGAAGTTGGAAGAAATGATAAAATTACGGAAATAATACCACAGCATGGCATAAGTATTGACCCTGGTGTTCGCGAGGAAGCTGTTCAAGTACTAAACCGGATTGTGAAATACCTACCTCACCGTCGTTTTGCAGTAATGAAGGGAATGGCCAACTTCATATTAAGACTTCCTGACGAATTTCCTCTTCTCATTCAAACATCACTAGGGCGCTTGTTGGAGCTCATGCGCTTTTGGAGATCTTGTCTGATAGATGATAGGATGCAACTTGATGCAAAATCTCTAGGTCATGAAACTGAGAGATTCAGAAAGTCTTCCTTCCAACAATCAGGCGAAGCAATTGAATTTCGTGCATCAGAGATTGATGCAGTTGGCCTCATATTCCTTAGTTCTGTTGATAGTCAAATTAGGCATACAGCACTGGAATTATTGCGCTGTGTTCGAGCATTGAGGAATGATATTAGGGATCTCAGGATACATGAGCAACCAAATCATTTTTGGAAATACGAAGCTGAACCAATATTTATTATTGATGTTCTAGAAGAACATGGGGTATACATATACCTTATATTTTTATTTTAAGCTCCAGTTTTGTAAGAATGTTCGTTTTTCCTTATTTGGGGCTACTCTTCATCGTTAACTAATTTGTTTATTTTGAAGTTAAATCATTTTGTATTGAGCTAAGCCTTGAATAAGGTTTAAATATCTTGTATTACAGGATGAGATTGTGCAGAACTGTTACTGGGACTCAGGGCGACCATTTGATTTGAAACGAGAACCTGATGCTATTCCTCCCGATGTCACACTTCAATCTATAATTTTTGAGAGCCCTGACAAGAACAGGTGGGCTCGGTGCCTTAGTGAGTTACTCAAATATGCTGCCGAGCTTTGTCCAAGTTCTGTTCAGGAAGCAAAGTAAGTATTTGTTGAGTGACTATCGAGTATTCGAGTGTGCTAGTCAGAATATTAAGCTAATGTTTTTATTTTTTACTGGTAACATTCAAATAATCTTTTTTATTTTATAAAAAACTTGCTATGAGTGATTTTTATTAGGGAAATGCTAACTTGTGCCCTTAGGGCACATGTTAAGGAACCTAAAGTGGAAATTTTGTCTAGGAAATTGTGCCCATTTATTCCTTTAGAGATTGAATATTAATATTTTGTAATAAATATTTACCATTTATGGAATCCTTAACATGTGCCCTAAGGGCACAAGTTAGCATGACCCTTTTTATTATTATGGAGAAATAGTTATTGTTATTCACTTATACTGCTTCCCTCCCCCCTCAGACTGTTAAGGGCCTAAGTCTGTTAATATTCCCAACCAAAATTTTGTAATATCACTAAAACTTTGTGCAGGGTAGAGGTTATGCAACGTCTTGCTCATGTCACACCAGTTGAATTGGGTGGAAAAGCTCATCAGTCACAGGATGTTGATAATAAACTGGATCAGTGGCTTATGTATGCTATGTTTGTCTGTTCATGTCCACCAGTTGCCCGAGAGTCTAGTGGAATGGCAGCAACCAAAGATCTTTACCATCTTATTTTTCCGTCACTAAAATCAGGATCTGATGCACATGTTGTAAGTACACCTCACTGAACTTTATAAATCTATCATCAGATACTGACTAGATATTGAAGATTCAAGTGTTGTATGCATCATTGATAAGTCTAAGTTTTTATTTCCACATTTTCAAACTCAAATAAGCATATGATAAGCTGAGGATTCTTTTGTTCTATTACTATATTCTAACCATGCTTTCATTTGATTAAAGCTATTTTTAGTTCCTTTTGATTGGATGGGTGAGAAAAACCTATTGAATCTATGATTTAAAAATAAATTCCAAATAAGTGAGTTAGTGTAGATGCTAAGTTTCATTACTAAGTCTTCCTTTATTTTACTTAATAATTTTTTATACCCGCAAGTTTAATCACTTTCTTACTCTATCAAATATTAATGGAAGAGGTATTTGATGACAGAAGGTTCTTAACCATTGCAGTTTTATTGATGTGAAGGCATTAAAATTTTCTGCTGTCATTCATTTGCCTGCTAATTTTCATGTCTATTTATTACTAAGGAGTTTTCTGGTATAGAATGCAGCCACCATGGCTCTTGGCCGCTCACACTTGGAAGCATGTGAAGTCATGTTCAGCGAGCTTTCTTCTTTTATTGACGAGGTTTCTTCCGAGACAGAAGGAAAACCAAAGTGGAAGGTATTGTTATGGATCTGTAAAAGAAATCAATAGAAGACTTTTAGAATTCTGTTTATTAATATAGGGATTAATATGATAGCAAAAGACCATTTTTCTAATTCTTAAACCTTTTCAGCATATGTGAAGTGAACAATGTTATAGACAGTATTTCATATTTCAAATTAAAAGACATGATCTAATTAAACCTTTTATTAATTGTTGCTTTTGTTGCTTCTCCAATTTTTGTGGAGTGTTGTACTTACAAGTTATATTATATGGATGCAGAGTCAAAAGGCTCGCAGGGAAGAACTCCGTGTCCATATTGCAAATATTTATCGCACCGTTGCAGAAAATGTATGGCCTGGCATGCTTGCACGCAAGCCAGTTTTCCGCCTTCATTATCTTAAATTCATTGAAGAAACGAACAGACTAATAACAACATCTCTGGAAAGCTTTTCAGACATGCAACCATTCCGCTATGCACTTGCTTGTGTTATAAGATCCTTAGCCCCTGAATTTGTTGATTCAAAATCTGAGAAATTTGACGTTAGAACAAGAAAGCGCCTATTTGAACTTCTTCTCTCCTGGTGTGACGACACAGGCAGTACATGGGGTCAAGATGGTTTCAGTGATTATAGAAGAGAAGTTGATCGTTATAAGTCTTCTCAACATGCACGATCAAAAGACTCTGTTGATAAAATATCATTTGACAAAGAATTAAATGAACAGGTTGAGGCAATCCAGTGGGCATCCATGAATGCAATAGCATCACTTTTATATGGACCATGTTTTGATGACAATGCAAGGAAAATGAGTGGCCGTGTGATATCTTGGATTAATGCTTTGTTTTTGGAGCCTACACCAAGAGCTCCATTTGGTTTCTCACCAGCTGATCCAAGAACTCCATCATATACCAAATATCAAGGGGAAGGTGGCCGGGGAACTGGTCGAGATAGGGGTAGGGGTGGCCATCATCGTGTTTCTCTAGCAAAATTGGCTTTGAAGAATCTTTTGCTTACAAATTTGGACCTATTTCCCGCCTGCATTGATCAGGTAATATTTTCACTTTCTATTATGAATGGTTCCTATTAAAGAAATGGAAATGTTCTATCGGTTTAAAATCCAGTGAGTGGGTATATATATATATACTACTTTTCAAGCTTAAGAAAGGTATTAACGTAATTAAATTGTCTCACAATGTCTGTGGACATATGATATATAAAGCCATTCATGAACTTTCGCCTAATAGCATGTGTGTTTGAGATTTTTCACATTGCATTTACCAATGTCAATGTGATTTCCAATACACTGTTGGTTGTAGTTTTTTTTTTTCTCCTTTAACTTGCATTTAAGCCTTTAAGAAGTTGTTCCTCGACCTTTGACCTGAAGGGGTTTATAGTATGATCTTTACTGTCCCCATTCTTTCTTCTAATAAAAGTAGTTTTGCACATAATATATATGAGCTATTTTATTATCCACACATCAAATCCAAAGGACTCTTGCACTGGATGTTAGATGTATAAAAGGCGAATATGAGCCTCAACCCAGTAGCTTGAAATTTAGGAGATTTGGTTGGTCCTTGAAAATTTTGCATGTATTTTAATTTGCTTTGCTATTCTTCCCCCTTTTAACTTAATACCTTTGCACAATATAATTTTAAATTGAATTGGAAAAAGCTTTAGTTGTTGTGTTTTATGGATATTAATTTACTATATATTGTATTTCAATCACAATCATTCTTAATTTTAAAATTTTAGTAGTTTCTATTTTTTTGGTCTATGGTTCAAAGTTCTGCTCAAAATCACAATGCAGTACAAAATGTAAATCAGTGTATTTTTACTGAGTGCTTAGTTCAGCATGACAATATATTTATTACTTAAACTGAAGTTAGAAATTGCAAAGTGGCATTAGAAGCAGTGCCTTTACTAGAATATATTAATTAATAAACTCATAAATCAAGCTCTCCATATCTTTCTGTTGATTACGAAGTACGAATTGATGATATGCTTCACTTGGTGATACTATTCATTTTGTCCATTTAATTTCCTATATTTTTAGATCTCACTTCCCTTGTATTATTTCTTATGGGGGGATACCTGTTCTCGTTGACGTTAATGCTTATCTAGTGCTTACTCTAATTCTTCATTATTTTCTGCAGTGCTACTACTCTAATTCTTCTGTAGCCGATGGGTATTTCAGTGTACTGGCAGAGGTGTACATGCGACAAGAGATTCCAAACTGTGAAATACAGAGACTATTGAGTTTGATCCTTTATAAAGTTGTAGACCCATCAAGACAAATTCGCGATGATGCCCTTCAGATGCTTGAGACACTTTCTGTTCGTGAGTGGGCTGAGGATGGCATTGATGGCTCAGGTGGTTATCGAGCTGCTGTTGTCGGTAACCTTCCTGATTCCTATCAACAATTCCAGTACAAGCTTTCCTGTAAACTTGCCAAAGATCACCCTGAACTAAGCCAGCTTCTTTGTGAGGAGATTATGCAGAGGCAATTGGATGCTGTTGATATCATTGCTCAGCATCAGGTCTTAACATGCATGGCTCCATGGATTGAGAACCTTAATTTCTGGAAACTCAAGGAAGGCTGGAGTGAAAGGTTATTGAAAAGTCTTTACTATGTAACATGGCGACATGGAGACCAATTTCCTGATGAAATTGAGAAACTTTGGAGCACAATTGCTAGCAAAAATAGGAATATCAGTCCCGTTTTAGATTTCTTGATCACAAAAGGAATTGAAGATTGTGATTCAAATGCATCAACTGAAATAAGTGGTGCATTTGCTACATACTTCAGTGTTGCAAAACGGGTGAGTCTATATTTAGCACGAATATGCCCTCAACGAACAATAGATCACCTGGTTTTCCAGTTGTCTCAACGACTTCTAGAGGATAGCATTGAGCCACTTGGGCCAGGTGCAAGTAAGGGTGATGTCAGTGCAAATTTTGTCTTAGAATTCTCACAAGGTCCTGCAGTGGCCCAAATGGCATCAGTTATGGATAACCAACCACACATGTCTCCATTGCTTGTAAGAGGTTCTCTCGAGGGTCCGCTAAGAAATGTTAGTGGGAGCTTGAGCTGGAGAACAGCAGGTATGACTGGCCGAAGTGTCTCGGGTCCACTAAGTCCAATGCCTCCAGAGTTAAATATTGTTCCAGTAAGTACTGGGAGATCAGGGCAGCTCCTTCCGTCTTTGGTTAACATGTCAGGACCATTGATTGGTGTTAGAAGCTCAACAGGGAGTATTCGGAGCCGCCATGTTTCACGGGATAGTGGAGATTATCTTGTTGATACTCCAAACTCAGGTGAAGATGGTCTGCATGCAGGGGGTGCTGTGCATGGTGTGAGTGCAAAGGAACTTCAGTCTGCCTTACAGGGTCATCAGCAGCATTCACTTACACATGCAGATATAGCGCTGATTCTTCTTGCTGAGATTGCATATGAGAACGATGAAGATTTCCGGCAATACTTGCCTCTACTCTTTCATGTCATCTTTGTTTCAATGGATAGTTCAGAAGACATTGTCCTAGAGCATTGCCAGCATTTGCTTGTTAATCTGCTATATTCCCTCGCAGGCCGCCACTTGGAGCAGTACGAGGTGGAAAATAATGACAGAGAGAACAAGCAGCAGGTTGTTAGTCTGATTAAATACGTACAATCAAAACGAGGAAGCATGATGTGGGAAAATGAGGATCCGACAGTTGTCAGAACTGAGCTGCCAAGTGCAGCACTTCTTTCTGCCCTAGTTCAGAGCATGGTGGATGCTATCTTCTTCCAAGGAGACCTTCGTGAGACTTGGGGAGAAGAAGCACTCAGGTGGGCTATGGAGTGCACATCAAGACACCTTGCCTGTCGTTCACATCAAATCTACCGAGCACTTCGACCAAGTGTAACAAGTGATGCTTGTGTATCCCTTCTTCGGTGTCTCCATAGATGTCTAGGAAATCCAGTACCCCAAGTTTTAGGATTTGTTATGGAAATTTTAATGACATTGCAAGTTATGGTGGAGAATATGGAGCCAGAGAAGGTGATACTCTATCCTCAGCTATTTTGGGGGTGTGTTGCTATGATGCACACGGATTTTGTCCATGTCTACCGCCAGGTTTTGGAGCTCTTCTCTCAAGTGATTGACCGATTATCTTTCCGTGATCGCACAACAGAAAATGTGCTCCTTTCAAGCATGCCTAGGGATGAACTTGATGCGAATTATATAGGAGAATTTCAACGCACAGAATCTAAAAGTGGCTATGAACCCTTACAAGAGGGGAGTTTGCCAGCATTTGAAGGGGTGCAGCCTCTTGTTAGTAAAGGACTTTTGTCAAGTGTCAGTCACAGTGTCTCTATTGATGTCCTTTCCCGTATCACAGTGCATTCTTGTGATTCTATATTTGGTGATGCTGAAACAAGACTCCTGATGCACATTATAGGGTTACTCCCGTGGCTCTGTCTTCAACTCAGCAAAGAGCCAATGATAGGCCCTGCTTCTCCACTCCAACATCAATATCAAAAGGCTTGCTCTGTTGCTGCCAATATTGCAATTTGGTGCCGAGCAAAATCCTTGGATGAACTAGCTACTGTATTTATGATTTACTCTCGTGGTGAGATCAAGAGCATCGACAATTTCCTTGCTTGTGTTTCACCACTACTATGCAATGAATGGTTTCCAAAACATTCGACTTTGGCATTTGGGCACTTGTTAAAGCTGCTAGAAAAGGGACCGGTTGAGTATCAACGCGTCATTCTGCTCATGCTTAAAGCTCTCCTCCAGCACACTCCAATGGATGCCGCCCAAAGTCCACATATCTATGCAATTGTATCCCAATTGGTGGAAAGCACTTTGTGTTGGGAGGCACTAAGTGTGTTAGAAGCCCTTCTACAAAGTTGCAGCTCAATGACCGGTTCTCATCCACATGATATTGGGTCATTTGAGAATGGAATTGGTGCAATTGAAGAAAAGTTGCTTGCTCCACAAACCTCATTCAAAGCTCGCAGCGGTCCCTTGCAGTATGGTATGGGTTCGGGACTGGTCTCGGTTTCTACACCAGGACACGGTGTCTCAAATGAATCTCAGAGAGAGGTAAGTTTGCAGAATACTCGTCTGTTTCTTGGCCGGGTATTGGACAGAAGTGCATTAGGCAAGAGAAAAGACCAGAAAAAGTTGGTCCCTTTTGTCGCAAATATTGGTAACCCATAATTGTATAATTCTATTTGCTACGTGTTGTATATATTCTTTGCTCTAGGATAGAGGTTGTATTGTACATAGGCCACTTAGATACTTGGATAACAGTTTTGTAGCTGTGTAATTGTAGACAGTACACTTTTGATGTCAAATATCATGCTCAATTTAATTTAGATGATATTAGTATGCTGTGCCCTCTATCGTACAAGTTACACAAAGTATGCTTCATGTATATTTCTCTCTTTTATGCAAAGTTTTGAGCAAGGACTTATTTTTTTGAACGAAAGAATTTTCTTTACCCGTAAAAAAATCCTAGAAATTATATGTTTTGTTAGTTGGTACACTATAATTGTTAAATATTTAAATGTAGTGGACCTTGTAATATTTGATAAAGTAATATTTAAGTATAGTGGATCTTATAATATTTGATAAAGTAATTACATTGAAAGGACAATAATCGCCTTCACTCAATAATAGTTTTCTTTTCACTCAATAATAGTTAATTAGGTATGTCCATGATCCAATCAATCATATAATCAATTTTAGATTCAATAAAGTATTGAGTTTCGAGTAAATCATCAAATTGGTCCCTGAGTTTGTACCAAATTCTCAAATTGGTCTCTGACTCTATTAATAACTCAAAATGGTCCCTATCTTTGTCAAACGTTTCTCAGATTGGTCCCCGACTCTATTAATTGTTTTGTATCTTAAGTCATTAACGTATCAAATAAGATCCAAAAGACATTATGTCATTAACCACTAAATAATATCCAAAAGACATTGAGCCTTTAACACACAAAATACAAAACAACTAATAGAGTCACAGACCAATTTGAGAAACGTTTGAGAAAGACACGGACCATTTTGAGTTATTAATAGAGTCAGAAACCAATTTGAGAATTTGGCACAAAGACAGGGACCAATTTGATGGCTTACTCATTGATTTTGATTATCATATATTTACTGTTTAGTTAAATAGTTAATTTGATAAAGTCCTATTATTCAAAAAAAAAAGTCCTTAATTTAAATTGTAGACTTGTTATCATAACATAGATTATGATAATGAGAAATATATCTTATTATTTTAATCTAAATTGTTTTTCATCATAGGATTATTGGGAGTAGAGCACCGATAATCCGAATAGATAAATATATATGTGATATTATCTTTATTTACTAGATAAAGATTAATTGATCTCGTTTATTAAATTACATATATAGATGACACATGTCAATATGATTATTGAACTGATTCAATTGAGATCTTTTAATAGTTAATATTACTTTAAACTGTCAAGAAGAAGTATTTTCTTTGACCTGAGATTATCATAGTAATAAAAAAAGTTATTTATTTTATTTTAATTCTCAACACCTAATATCTTTGGGCGCTAGTTAATGGTTAATAAAGATGGCATCCACCAACTCCCAGTAATTAGTTTGAGCTCTATGAAAAAATGAAAACCGTTTGAGCTCTATGAAAAAATGAAAACCCTAACATAAGAAATTTAATGACAAAAGAAATGAGTTTCTTAAGTAATGGATGTTAACTTATTAAAGTTTGTCAATAATATCATACTCTAGAGTTAACCAAAGCTCTAATAATGGAAGAAAATATTATATAACCTTTCTAGTTGTTAATATTACTTCATGTTATCTGGACGTTAAAGAGTGTTGAGAGACACCTATCTTGATTAAAAAATTATTAATTGCCGATTTAGTATTGAATATAGAGTCTCACACAAACGAGTGTTCTAATTTCTATTAAAGAAATAATTTTATTATTTGATAACTAATCAGAGAATTTAATTAATCAAATATAACTTTTTTAAGTGAAATATTTTATTGTACTTTTGCTAGCACTAAAAATTCAAACAATATCTTCATAAGTTTAACTCAATTGATAAGAATATTACATAATATATGTAAGAATCGAGGTTTAAACCCCGACTCTCCACTTACTCACCTTAAAAAAAACTAGAATATATAAATTGAGCAAGAGATCTACATACTAGTAAGTTTTAGAATATGCATATGATAATGCATATAAAACGTGTGTCAATATCCAAGTTTTGATACTCGGTGAATTTAAAGTTCCCGTGGACGGTGCTATTATGATCATTTGGAGAAAACTATGTTACTACTAACAAGTTCAAATTGCTTCTATTTGATAGAAGTGTATAAGCTTATAAACTTTAAGGTCCAATAGTAAAAAGACAGGCTTTGAACTTTTGAGGTTCTGCGTTCGAGCTCTGCTAATATTTTTAGAGAAAGGTAAGTATAATACATTTGTAGTGTTCTTTAAATCTTAATTTTTTTTCACTTTATACGTGGCATCTTTCCCTCACCCTAAATTTCTTCTATAAAAAAGAAAAGGTTTTTTAGCTTATAATTAGGTGTAAAAACCTTTTCTTCTATAACATTTCATATTAGACAGTATATTTTTATTTTTTGTTGCTAATTATAACTTGTAAATTATTGCCAAATCCTTCTCTTACCTATAAAGAAGCTCTAGAAAAGTTCACGATTTGAGGCAATGGAAATATACAATTCATTTGATACGACTGAAATATTTCATTCGATCCACATATTATCGAGTGCTATTATTAATTCATTTGAGAGTCACCATTATACTTGGAAACTCACTGTTTGTTCTTTTAGAGGTTGGAAACTCATCATTTTAAATATTATTATTTGATAGTATTTTTACAAGTGTGATAATTATCAAATATTATTTTCACCATTTGGATTACCAAAATATCGTTCATTTTAGTCTCTCGTCTATGTGGACATCCGTAGTTTGATCGGTCTGAGTTACAAGAATAAAAGAGTTAACAAGTTAAAGGTCAGAATAGTTCAAGTACTCACAAACAGAAAAAAAATACTAAAATATTAATATTTGTCATTAAAAAAGAACCTACACAGATATCCTAGTAAAGCATTTGATTTGACAAAGAAAAACGGAGCCACATCATCAAAGTAAATTCTTCAAATTATAATTAAATCCTTCAAATTTTCAAGTGAAGTTTTTATTTGGTCTATTTGGTATGCATGCTACGATAGAGACATGATATGATAATGACTTAAATAAAATAAAAATAAGGTAGTGACACTATATTCATTTATCCTATTAAACACAATATATAAGAAATAGAATATCATTATTTTATTGCTTCTTGTGCTTGGTGCACACATGACATGAAAATATATATTATATTCAATTATTTTTCATTTGCAGTGGTCGATGTACGAACCTCATGTTTCTCATTTCTCCACACTCAGTGTGTGTGAATCTAATCACAAGGCTATTTGGCAAAAAGAGAAGATAAATAAAGATATGACAAGCCTACCATTAAAAAAAAAAGACTACCATTTCAAGAAAAATGTATTTAATGTTTTTAAAACTTTAAATTAAATTTTAAAATTTGAATAATAATTTTATTTTTCAATAACATAGTTTGAATCCATTTATTATTAATCGTGTTTTAATTTAATAACGAATTTCTTTTTTGCTTTTTTGTATTTTACATTATATTATATAGAGATAAATTAGTATTTATTTTTTTATATTATCCTGTTGACTTTTAACACACTAATAGAGATAAGTTTCACGATTAACTTGTGTGTATATATTCCCAATAAAAAAAAGTCAATGTTATTTTATTTTCACATTGTCATTAAGCAAATAAACAAATAAAAAATCACTAAATATATTTAAACTTTGACCTTAATCAATTAATTAATATAAAGTGAATATCAGTGATGCATATATATATATGAGGGTATGTGTGTGTGTCTCTAATTACTCATTTTTCACATTGTTCCAACATCTTTAGGATTTCATTTTAGAATATCATCATGATGAAGCAAGGAGGAAGCATTTTCCTAACCATTGGAATTTTATTTGCTCTTTTCAGCCTCAACTATGGATCTGGTAACTCTATCACATTTTATTATTAATTTTAGTATTTGAACTGGTTTAGTTCTCAACATTCATACATAAGTTTCTTAAAGAGTGTAAATTATGTTCTAAGAAGTTTAATTTGCATGAATTTTTTTTCTATAGTGTCGGCAAATTCCAACCATTTTTTTCCGAATAATATAATGGTTATGACTGATTGACGATGTAAAATATGTTTACACTTCAAATGTGTGCCACTTAAATCCATGTTCTCCATTAAAATGACTTGTGAAATAATTTGATATTCATATTTTTATGCCTATAATGTTGTAGGTGTGATTCAAAAGGATGATCTCATCCATTTTTGTCACCAAAATATGACATTGAGTGGACAATGCCATGAATCTCCACCCTCAAAGCTACATATGGATCAAGGTAACTTTCCATTGGTTACTTGCTTTGATGTATTCAATGCAAAATATGGAGCAAGTGCCATGACTCAGAGATGTACTTGTCAAAATCTTCCTCAGAATAAGCACATTTGCTCATGTTGTATTAATTGTATATATACAGATGGTAAGAGTCGTTGCCAAATACCTAGAAAATAATTATTAAGTTATCAATATGTTTGTCGAGGTATTACCTCAATGGTAAGAGATTGAGTTTGTAACCTTAGTGGATGAATTTTAAATAAAAGTTGTAAAATCGGCAGCAGTGTGTTGCTGTTATTAATTAAGTATTAATAATAATTTTCTTTTTCTCGAAATATCTAAGGGCTTAAATTAAAAGGTTAAAGATAACACTACCAAAAAAAAGGTAAAAGGTAAGTATAAGCATTTACTACATGTCACATCTATGTATTGAAGTTGGGTAAATAAATAAGGGTTTTACTAGAAGTCATCCATGAAGGTGTTTTTTAACAACTCACACATCAAGGTGTGATTTTCACGTTTTAGTTATAACTTTGTTAAAAAACACCTTCATAAAAATTAATTGGTATCTTTTAACAAATGTTCATAAAGTAACTTGCTAAAAGACACCTTCATAAAAGGTGTCTTCCAGCAAAACCCAATAGGAATAAAGATGAACTTATATAAATTAGTGCAGTGAAATGTCTTAAGCTTATGGTGGCTCATCACGAGTAATACATTGTTGATTAATTTTCTAAATACAGTTTCAATAAACGAAAAAAAATAAGTCTAATAATTTTAATGGCAACTGTTGGCAATTATTTTTAAATTAATATTTACTCATTCGATGACCTCTAACTGTTTAAATTTTTAACACAAATTAGTTGAACTATATATCATACAGACATCCAATTTTACGACCTTACATCAACGTGATCTATTGTTTAGGCCCATACTACTATGTTCTTGATTTCAATGAAGACGTGAAATAGAAGTTCGAATTACACTCTCTTCTCTTTTATGTTAAAATATACATTCCTCATCCTTAAAAAGTAAAATTCATACCCCGAGATGCTTGAATTACAACTTTCTCCCTTAATAATTAAATATGTATTACACTTTAATATATTTTGTCACAAATAAATATTTTTATGTTATATAATAATTTTGAACCACCATTTAAGAAAAATAAATTAATTTCTTAATGATTTAAATGTCAATGATAATTTAATTTAATTATTTTGTTATTAATTTTTTAATTTAGAGCATAAAATTTACTTTTGAATTAACCATACTTTATCGACTTTATTAATTTTTCACATATTTTAATTTTATTTTGTGTTTTTTCATATTTTATAATAGGGTTTAAAACTATATGTTAATGATATTGTGAATAAAAAATAGCGAAAAATATGCATTCAAACTTTCATTATATAAACTGGACTAGCAATATTATTTTTCTTCGACGTATGTTAGATTTATTTATTTTGCTAAATTATTAAAAATAAAAAAATATTAAGGGAGTACAGTGTAGATTTTATCATCAGAGGGGAGGAGAACATAATTCAAACTTCTCCGAGGGGGCGAAGTGTAATTCAAGCATATTTTAGGGGAGGGGATGAGATTGTAATTTACTCTAAAAATAATCATGTAAACTACTTAAATAAAAATAATCACATTATGTGATAAACATGAAATACATATATATTTATTCAAATTATTATAAAAATAACGTTTTTCAAAAGTTACCGAAAAAGTCATAGATTAAATAGATTTGACCATCTTGCATTAAAAAAATAGATTAAATAAATAGAAAAGAAAATCTATAGTCAAAGATATAAGTTTTTTTTTTTGAAGTCAAAGTCAAAGAAATAAGTTTTAATTTATTACACATCAATTAGAATTATCCTGTTTTTTTAATTAATTGTACACGTCTAATTTAATTAAACAACTATCCTTTTTTTCTTTAAATTCAATGTGGGCAACTCTCCAAGCTAGAATTTAAACTTTTGTTCATCATGTTGTAGAAGTCAAATCTCTTCTATTAGATCCAATTGTAGATGGTACGATTATCGTAATTCTGTTATTTACTTAACCATTTAATGGAGGTGAACATATAAATGATTGGTAGTTTTACAAGCTAAATTTCTAAAAGTAAAACATTTTTATACTAACATCCAATAGAAAACCACTATTTTGCCACATCATTTCACTTGTATAAGGATATATTGAAATTGGTATGAACATGTAAAAATGCTAGTCTCATTGAATGGCGGTGTAAAATTATTTACATTATCAGTTTATGGTCTCTCATTGAGGAAATGAAAAAAATGAACATGCAGATGGGACAAAGACACATGAAAAAATTAACATAAATGATAAATTGAACAAAGGTACTATAAAATGTGTAAATTTAAGACAAACAATAACAAACTATACCTATATATTTTTGTTACACCTAACCCAACAAAACCCTCTGCAAAACCCAATTAAACAAGAAGTTCTACAGAAAAAGATTCACTTGGACAGTACAATTTTTTTCTCTATTTAGCACAAGTGGCCACTTTATCAACTCCTATGTTTGATACTATTTAGATGCTCTACAAATAAGTCATTCCATGTATCTGTAATTCCAGGTAAGCACCAATGCATGCAGTCATCATGTTTTTTTCCTCCGGCAGAAGCAGGATGAGCATCAGCTCTGAACTCACTCAAGTAAGTGATGTTTAACACAATGAAACCGGATCCTTTAAGAGCCTTATCGAGGTGTTCATTGACCAATCGAACCTCTACGTTGGTCCCATTATTCTTCACGGAGAAAAGTTTTTCTACCTAAAAGGGCAACAAAATTCCAAAGTCAGCACATTTAACAATTTAGCTACAAAAAAGAAAACAGGGACTTGAATTCAAGGTCACTGCAATGAGAAGATATATCGATCCCATTTACAATAGGACTCACATGTCACTCGTTGGATGACAGTTATAGTAAGAGAAATACTTGAAAAAATAACTAAACGGACCTACCTGTTGTGCCGATAACGGTCTATCCCTTTGACAGGAACCACCTTGATCCCAGTCCCCTCCCTCAAAATGCCTGGGTGATTGAGTACGAAAAAATTTGATTGCGCCTGGTCGTGCTCTTTCCTCTACATATGGTATCTGTGAAGAAAACACTTATCATATTAACACGTGCAGAAAGTAGACCAACAACCAATCATATACCTACTTCAATTAGTTGTAATTTCATAGTGGCATTTGAAAAATTATTATCAAATTTATGTTTTAGGAGTATCATAATCACATAGACAATAAGAACAAGCCGTATGTATCATATTCATAGTGACATTGACCAATTCTCTGTGCAACCTTCTTCTATTTGTATCATATAAAGTGGTCATCTATATACGTTATTCAATAAACAAGCCGTATGTATCATATTTGAAACCTACAAAATCCCTCTTTTAATGAAGCTATTAACTACACATAGAACTGTTCAAAAAAACCTAACAACCAAACCTAACCGCTAAACCAAACCACACTAGTACAAAGAACTGAACTGTTTTAGTTTTTGAACTGAAATAGTGTTTCTAATACAGTTTACAAGGTAAATATTCTAAATTTGTCTTTTCAGCATTTTTCAAAGTAAAGAGTTTGCAAACAATTCAGTTCAATTTGCACACAGTTCGGTTTAAGGGCGAAATATTGACAAAATTTGGATTTTCAGTATTTTTCAAGGGTAAACAGTTTGCATACAGTTCCCTAAAAGTTTGGTTCTGTTCGAGCACAGTTCAGTTCAGTTTGGCATACATAAGCATTTAAATTCTTTCAATTTTGAATTGGTTAGGTTTGGAAACTTAAGACCAATTGCAATCACATATGAACTTTAGACCCCTGGCTTGTGCTTGTTATTATTTTCATACATTGCAACGAAACAGTAATAATGGAACCAAATGCGCAAAACTCAGTAGATCCAATCCAATGCAAAAAATATGAGGTTGATCAGCATGATACCTAGGAAGTTGTTAATCTATCAAGTCTTATGTAAACTTCAGAGATATTGGTAACAATTTATAAGTTAGTTCCTATTAAGAGGAATAGAAATAGAAGACATTACCATGTGCTCTAAAACCATATCCAGGCCTTGATCTGGGCGTAATGGGGGGATTACTGGCTGACCCTTCTTGAAGAAAAGCATAGGTGACTTCACAGGGTCAAATTTTGAAGGGGCCCACCACCTGTTAATATGAATCAAACAGAATCATATTAACCAAATTAAATTCTTCTGATAAATTTTCTCAAAATTCTGAAACAAACATCAACTTAGAATAGGAAAAAATAATAAATAAGCTGCAAAAGACATTATCTGTATGGTTAAACCAAATCATCAAACAACTCAAGTTTTCATAAATTGTTGAATAACAACTGACATCAACTCAAACAAAGGAAAAATAACAAGCAAGCAGAGCAACAAAAGACGTTATTTGCATTGATTTGTAATAAATCTGAATAAAGGGGACCTATGAAACCAGAAAGGGATAGATATTTAAACCTTTAACGAAACTCAAAATTCATGTAAACATACACACAAGAAGACATACCAATCAAACCAAATCCTAGGGAACTCATTTCCCACCCATTATATTTGTAATTTCCAACATCGATGACTAGAAAGGAAGGCAGCCAAGTACAAAACATGACACATTGACATATTATACAAACACTCTAGTATTACCTACCAGTGCCCGGTGTTAAAAATTAAAATATCATGGAAATTTACAGCTTGTGCCCATGTACTATCTGGAACATCAACGTCAACTCTATAACCCTCTTTGAATCCAAGTGATTCTAAGGCACCACCGTTCTCACTAGCGGACCATCTGCAATCACATCAAACAGAGGAATAAGAACCACAACTAAGCCAATAACGTGTAACAAACAACAGCATCACAGAGTCCAATAATAATTGCATATAAGACAATGTAAATCATGGCATGTCCATAAACTATAACAAATAAAAAAAGAAACGTAGAAAACCTACTTATACAACTCTAAATCATACTACATATACTTAGTGGAGAAATTTATAAAATGGATGAAAATTCTGAAAGCAAATAGTAACTAAAAGCAGCATGCATACAACATAGTTTTGAATTGTTCTTCGGAACCACAATTGTAGCAGCAATATTATGATTTTGGAGGCCCTAATGCAATTGTGGCCACATTAATCAAAAGAATAATAAAACAGCAAGCAATCTTGGCTTAGCTTACCTACCATAACGTGCGAGAAGATTAGTACGGTGATAAGCAATAGTAAGATTGTAAGTCAGAAAGGTAAATCCACGGTCGGCGCCAGCAGGTCTCCATTTCTTAACCTGTCCATCAGAGATACTGCTCCTTAGAGTGCAGAAAAGTGACACAAACATGTTCCTATTGAGTGAATCCCCAACAAAACCTGCATTACTGAAACACGCCCATTATCAAAAATACCAAAGAGCACACATCTTTGATTTTGATTTCAACCTATGAAACACTAACAATAAAACAGGACACGACACCGATATTGACACATAAACACTGATAATAATTTAAAAAGGAGTATATTTGCATATTGGTCTTTGTAATTTGAACAGAGTAAATCAGCATACTAAGGGTTTCTCAATTTTAGTCCAGCGAATTCCCAAAATAGTAACTCAGTCCCTTAAATTGAACAAAGCCAGTCGATTTAGTCAATTTTCCAAATTTCGCACCACTAGTTTAAAGGCTTATGCCTAGCTTGATTCAACAAGAGACTATTCAAGTCATTATGTAGGTTTTTTTCAGCGAAAGTCTAATTACACTTTAAAAATATAAAAGTGACTGAATGTGATCACATTTGTCGATGTTTTGTTCAGACACCAACACACAGAGACACTTTCAAACTGAAGTGTATGTTTGGTTCAACTTTTGCAGGAGCTAAAATTGATTTGAGGTGTAAAATTGGTTTTGATATGTTTCTGGTTTTTCTCAAATAGAGTCGATTTTGCCTCCATAATTGATTCTAACTTGGATCTAAAATGTGGAGCTTATGATTCTAGAAATGATTTTTACACTCAAATTTATAGTTCAAATAATTTTACATTGTTGCAGCTTTTATAGTGAAAAAATTACTTTTTGTAAACCAAATTATGATTTTTAGAAGCTTTCATCAGTGTGTTACAGATTATCAAAAAATTGAAGGAAAAAAATCTAAAAATCTATTTTTGCTACTACATAACCAAACATGCAGTAATTGATATATAGATTTGAACAGAGAAATAGAAAAAAGAGAATCTTACCAATGCTGGAATGTGCATGACTGGTCAAAAACCTCACAACATCAAACTGCTCAACCCCATCACACCCTTTCCCTTTCCACCTCCACTTAACAACATCACCACCATTCTTTTTATTCCCTTTTATACAATTCCACCCCTTAAAAATCTCCTTACAAGTTTCATCGTATCGCGAAACTCGCGATTCGTCGTAGATCCATTTTCCATTAGAGTAATCACACGAATCGTGGCGATTGTTGTTGATTTGGAAATTGTGGATTGAAGAGAAGGCTTTGATGGAAGAGGAAGAAGAGGAGGATGAAGAAGGGTTGCGGATTTGGGAGAGGAGGAAGAAGATTGAAGTGAATGTAAGAAGGGAGAAAAGTGGGAATAATGTTGAGAAGTGCTTTTTTCTTGGATTCGTTTCTTTTGTGTTTGTGGCCATTACTGAATAAGCACTTTCAATGTGATTTTCGATTATTGTTGCTGCTGTTGTTGTTTCTTCTTTGAGTTTGAAATTGAAATTACTAATTTAATATACTCAATGACTAATTTAAAAATGAGTTACAAAGACATGAACTAATTCGATGGTTTATTCAATAATTGTGAAATAACTTATTTTTGTTAATATTCAAAATCAGAAAATATTGTTTTTTTAGAATGAACTAGGCTAAAACATTGGTGAGCTAAGGCGGACAAGTATGCAACTAATTTATATATAAAATTAGCATAGATCTAATTATTTAATTGAATCCGTAAGTAATTGTTTCAAGTTGATTTATTAATTTGAATCAAACAAACACTACACTAAGACAAGAAATCATACAACTCTGCAATAAGATGACGAACAAAACAATATCATATTGAGACGACGAAATCATAAAAGTAAAATTTAAATCTACCTTAAAAAAAAGGGAAACAAGGTGAAGAAGGGTGACTTTGGATAAACAAATGATCCAAACACACTTTCTAAATGAAGAAAATGAAAGGGAAAACCCAGAGACCCAAATCCCCTCGAGCCCTTTTTGTCACACTGCTTGATATATGTTGATCTCAACCACTCGTTTGTGCTACACATAAGGGTATTTGAACAACTGAGATTCACGCATGTCCATACAACCACTTGAAATGATCAAGAGAAAATAAACTAGGACCGACTACGTTTGTTTGAACCTAAAAGAGCGATATCAAGTACTTACAAATCACATATCAAGGAGGTCCTCGTATGAAATGCGAGTTAAACTCACGACTCATGGATGAGTCAACTCCTTAATTCTTATCAACGGAGCCAACTTCGATGTCATTGTCAACATTGCCATGTTGTAACTTTTTTTAAACTTTTCATGAATAGGATCAAAATTAAAATTTCCTTTTTTTAGCAAATCAATAGTAGTATTAAACATTGGACATAGTAATAATGTTTTAATAAAGTGAGTAATTTTACTAAAAAAAAAATGCATGTGAATGATTAGATCAATGCATGAATTTATTCCCAAAAAAAAAACCAGTGCACAAATCCTTACAACAATTTCAACTAGGAAAATGGTAACGTATTTGCTGCACTCGCTCATTCATGCTTGTTCTGTTCTGCAACTGTTTGGCTCCAAACAAAACAGGTTTAGTTTCTTCAATATTAATCAACGAATTCTATTGCAATTAAATTAAAATTACTCAAATTATTATGATTATGTTGATTTCATTTTCCTTTGTTAATTTCATTTAATGTGCTTGCATTTTAAACCAAAATATAAGACACCAGACTCCTTTTGTTATTATTACTCAACTTTGCCATCTCATCATTGAAAGTGACATGAATTTTAATAATGAAACGTGAATCTTATGACTTTTTGAATGATATTTTTGTAACAACTTGAATCTTTGATGGATCCAATAATGCAACCCTTATTTTCATTATTCACCCAATTTTTTTTATTATTTGATGAGTAGTAGTTTACGTTACATCATTAGAATACCAAAAAAAGTACTAGTAGTAGTTTATGTTACATCAATTTCAATTGTTTGTATGTTGTTAGTCAATCCTTATTATGATTTTTGATAAGCTTGTAACACCGACACTTCTGATTGAAAGTGTGTCTGGTGTCTGACACACACGTGATTGCATTGAATTATGTTATTTTTTCAAATTATCAATGTCAATGTTTAAGTGTTTTTGTTGTGTTTGTGTATGTGCTTCATGTTATCCTCACGGCTTCGACCCATTTGAACCTGCTATGAGACTAATCATCAAATCGTCAGCGGACATCTAGTATTTTTTTACTAGGGTTGGGCTACCCTTTGAATTGACGACTTTAGGAATCAAACCTGAATTCTGGGACAAAGACATGTTGTCATGTCAACTCTCCCAACATGTTGGTCAGTTTGATTAACTTTACAAACAAATATTTGTATGTAATTCTCACAAAAATAAAGAGAATTGAAATAATATCTATCAATAATCAATATTCACCACCCACTTTGTGTTGTGCCATTATTATTTTTCCTTCATTTGGTCTTTTAGTTTCGCTTTTGTAAGATTCTTTGAACTCAACCAACAAAATCTATTTGGATTTGTATGATTCAGTGCTTATTTTGATGGATATTTTAATATTCTGAATTATTATCCTATATAGTTTGTCTTTATTGAACTTTTATAAGTATCATGCTTTAAATTTTGTTTTTATTCCAAAGTTTGAATCTTTTCTTCAACTTGAGAAATGAGTGTGTGTTGTTTTTGACAGTTTCAAGAAGCTGATTTGAAATTTTGAGAGAGAAAACTTGAAACCTGAAAATGACAATTGAAACTGAGAAGAAGAAAACAAGGAAGAACAAGGAAGTTGTTGATGAGAATGCGCCTTTGTTGCCTAAGTCTCAAGAAACCGATACCGAGTTACATGAATTTAATGGAGCTTCATTTTCTGGAGCTGTTTTCAATTTATCGACAACAGTTATCGGTGCTGGAATCATGGGCTTACCTGCTTGTGTTAAGAAGTTGGGCATGGTGCCTGGTCTTATTGCTATAGTCCTAACAGCATTTTTGACAGAGAAGTCAGTTGAATTCATGCTCAGGTTTTCAAGGGCAGGGAATCTTTCTTCCTATGGAAGTCTTATGGGGGATGCCTTTGGGAGATATGGAAAAGCACTTTTAGAGATATGTGTTGTTATCAATAACGTTGGTGTTCTTATTGTCTACATGATTATTATTGGTAAAGACCATATTCTTAAAGTCTAGTACTTAAAAATTTAATTTTACTGTTATCATCAATTTGGTTTTCGTGTATGTTTGGATCTATAGAGAAATGACGCTTCAGATTGAAGGTGTGATTGGTGATTTACATGTGTTGACTGACTATGACAAGACACCAATACATGTGATTACATTCAATTACTTCAATTTTTAAAATTATTACTTGTGTCAACACGTCAATTTCAATGTGGTGTTTGGTGTCTGTGTCAGTGTTTCATGGTTTCGATGGATGATCAGTTTGGTGAAATCACGGTAACCCTATGATTTTGTTAGAGATACAAAGTGTAAATTTTGTCAAAATCACAGTGGCCTACGGAGATTCCGTTAAACTCATCACCAATCCAAACATGCACTCGTTGATTAGCCATAAGTCTGTTTAGACAAGAACTTAAGGTTGTATAATTCTATCTTGTTTTATTCGCATTGTAGGTGATGTGGTTTCTGGAACCACTTCAAGTGGAATTCACCATTCTGGTATCCTTGAAGGATGGTTTGGTGTCCATTGGTGGACTGGGCGTACATTTGTTCTTACCTTTACAACACTTGCTGTGTTTGCACCTCTGGTCAGCTTTAAGCAAATTGGTTAGTGATTGTGCTTTTCTTATATTAGTTGATGTGAAAAATAGAAATATTTTATTAGTTGTCTCACTTATAAAATTACAAGTTAAGGGTTATGAATTAAATGACAGTGATAGGAAGATGGCTGAAACACTGTCAGTGCTCCATAGCTTATCACTAAAGTATAAATTGGTCTATCTTTACAATCGAGTTTTGTTGCTAAGTTGTTTGGTTTTGTACAAACTGAAACAAACTTCTACTTGTGTACAAGTGTTTTTGCTTACTTGAGTTAGGACATTGAAAATTGTACCTTAGTTTTAGATGTTTTGTGGCACACAAGTACACTGCCGATATCAATACCCGTATTCATTCTCTTTGCAGATTCATTGAGATTCACATCTGCGTTATCAGTTGGATTAGCAGTTGTTTTCCTTATCATTGCTGTGGGGATCTCAATTATCAAGATTATTAGTGGCGGCATTGGGATGCCCAGACTATTCCCGGTCATTACAGATGCAGCTTCAGTTTTCGATCTATTCACTGTAGTTCCTGTGCTGGTGACTGCTTACATCTGTCACTACAATGGTATGAAATTTTTTTTAGACCTTTGTCTAAATCCAGTTTCCCTCTTTTTAACGTTTTTATGCAGAATAGACATATGTAACTCTAAGTTAGTTATTGATCTGCATTAAAAAGGCCAAGGGCTTGAGTTCTGACCACTCTTTGCATAAGCTTTGTATCATTTCATGTCCAACTGATTTCACAAGAAAACATGCATGCCGATTTTTTATGAGCTAAATTTGATATTCAGATTATTTTGGTTTATTTCTGGTCGTGTACCATTAAATTTTTTATCCAAAGACAGCTCATTTTATGTTAACAACATGGCAAATGGTTACATACATTTTGCGGTTTAGGCTTCATTACTTGATCTGGTTGAATAAATTTCAAGCTGATTCCCAAGTACCGATAAACACTGGCATCTATTGCAAAAGTTGTAGTTATGTGGGAGGATGACCAATCTTGTCATATATTGGCTATAGCAGTGCACATAGCGGAATTTGAGTAAATTGCTATTGTTCCGCAATATGCTATTCAGTACAAAGTGTGGTCAGATAGTATAGCAGCGCTATTTTCTGTCATCCAAGATTGACAACATTGGACGATATAGCTATCTAGATCCACCTGTTTGCTTCATAGATGTATAACTTTGTGTTTCTATTGTGTGCACTCTTTATTTGCAGTTCACAACATAGATAATGAACTGGAGGATTCCTCATGGATGCATAGCGTTGTGCGTGCTTCCCTTACTCTATGCTCTTCAGTTTACTTACTGACAAGCTTCTTTGGGTTCCTCCTATTTGGTGACGATACTCTTTCAGACGTTCTTGCCAATTTTGATACTAATCTTGGAATTCCTTTCGGTTCTGCGCTCAATGATGCTGTTCGTTTTAGCTATGCTGCGCATCTCGTACTTGTATTTCCTGTAGTTTTCTATGCATTGAGGGTCAACATAGATGGTCTGATATTTACCTCATCAAGAAGGCCTTTGGTCGTTGATAACTTCAGATTTGCATCAATTACTATTGCACTTGTTGGCCTTATCTTCATGGGAGCAAACTTCATACCTAGCATTTGGGACCTTTTCCAGTTCACTGGAGCAACTGCTGCTGTTTGTTTAGGATTCATATTTCCAGCTGCAATCACTCTGAAGTAAGTTTGATCACCGAATTCATTTCATTCTAAAATGGTTTTTACTTTATAGTTTGAATCTATTATGGTGTTTGAAATAAACACTTACTAAAAGTTTCACTAAATAATGGTTTTAAGATTTCTAAGATACTTAGTTATTGCTCCCTTAAGTAGTTTTGTAGAAGATTTTTGTGTTCATGTTTTTCTGATAATTAATCAACTCAACAATTATCACTAAGCATTTTCTTTTTGTACAGGGATCGACACAACATCGCAACCAAAACGGACAAGATTTTGTCCGTTTTTATGATAGTTCTGGCAGTCTTGTCTAATGCTGTGGCTATATACAGTGATGCTTATTCTTTGATCAACAAGAATAAACATAATATGAGTGATTTCTTGATTTGATAGCTCACAGTACAGGTATTTCCATACATTCAGATGAAAGGAACATAATTTTCTATGGTTATATTAAATTCATTTTTTCGATAGGATCTAGTGGGTTGATTTTTATATAAACAAAGCTACCATGTGTACAAATATTCTTCAAAAGTATGTGAAGGCCTGAAACTTGTTCATCATTGTTTGTACATGTCTGAAAAAGAGAAGGAAAATAAACAAAAAACACAACCGTATGTTTATACGGTGTTCGACAACATATTTGTTGTCAAAAAATCACTTCTTATGTAACTGTGGAGGTTCTGTTGAATGTACCTCTATTTGCGGGCACTTGTATGCATTATCAATGGCTTAAGGGCCGAAGGGACGTCCTGTTGCTTATGAAAGAATGGTTAAGTTCAAGCATTTTTGAGCAAGACAAACAGAAATTTAATCATAGATTTGAAAATGTGTGGCTTGTTAGTTGTTTATTTTTCTAAATTTCCCTAGAAATTGAACATTTGGTGCAGTTCATAGTATTGCACAATTCTTATGTAATTACATATTTGTCAGTTTAAGTGTGTCATTGATTATATTAGCAACTTGCATATTTATTCAGATAATTTATTTCACTGAACATGTGTAACCGTTGTTTTGACATGCTATAGTCAACAACGTTCGTTAAGTTTTGAGATTGATCAAACTTTCTAAATGAAGTCTGAGTTGTGTTTATTGTTGATTTTTTAATCCATGTCTTTGTGATTTCCTTCATAATAAACATAAAGGCCACAAAATTCTTCCAATTTGAAATAGAAATGCCTGATGGTGCTGCAGGATAAAATAAACAAAAGAGAAATAAATCAGACAAAGTTGAAAAATTTCCGCAACATATTATGTTTTTTTTCTTCCTACAAGAACATACCAAACTATGTTAGATTTGACTTTCTAGATATCCTCAACTATAGCAGTTTAAAATTGGAGGTCCACTAAAAGATAATGAAGTGGTTACCAAAGTTTTGTATATAAAGAAAACATTGGGTGTTACGAAAAAATGTCTCTAAAACCATATTCATTTTTCCTTATTAATAAATACATTTTATTTGAGGATACAAAAATCAATTAACTCCTTCTAAAATTTATTTGACCTTCTTACTTGGTTTAGAAGGTTTAAACAAATGGATTAAAATAAGTTTTTAATATTTATAAATACCACAATTTGATTTTAGTCCTCATAAAAAGGGTCATGTTAACTTCCCAGTAGAATTTTCCAACATGCAATTTTGGTATCCACTGAATTTAAACTTGTTTAATTATCTTTAAATTTTTTGAATGAATTTTTTTCACACTTGTTTAGTACATTATAAAAAGTTCCTCCGCAAAAAATAAACTCAAAATTTGATTTCTATATCCAAATTTTCATTACTTTTCACACTTGGTGTTTTTAGAGACTAAAACTATATGTTAATTATTTTTTTTACAGGGACACAAAACTGTCATATTTTTTATAAAGACTAAAAACGAAATTCGCTATATTTATAAAGACTAAAAAGTTATTTAATTCAATAAAAAAATGTCGAGAAAGGAGTGAAACTCAAATGATAAGAAATGGTAAAAGTGGAGTTAGTCCCATAAAACAACATATAAATATGTAAAAGGAAGTTGATATCTTACAACTCACCCAATGTTTTATAAAAAAAAATATAGTTAAATAAATAAACAAATAATAACAAAAAAATAATAGAAATAAAATCATAAGAAACAACTATAAGACAAAAGAAAACATTATTAAGAGAGAAGAGCTAAACAAGTGGTGGGTGTGGGGTCGTTTCAGATACATAATAGAAAGAAAATGGAGAAAGGATGGACATGGATTTACTGCACTTGATGAAATCTTGTCGTGATGCAGTCACTCAGATTTAACCTTTCAATTCATCCAAAGCTCGACATTTTAACATGGCATCTAAAAAACAAACCACACTCTGACACAAAAAATTTCTTCTCTCTCACAAAATATTTGATCTCTCCTCTTATTCTTCATGATTATGTTTTTTTCGAATCCAACTTATATATTCTGTTTAAAGCTTAAAATTGCAAAACATTAACAAAATATTAGAATTTTCATCTCAAAAGACTTGCAGAAACATGCACGTAGTACTGTAAATTGGTTTGGTCCATTCAACTTCATTTAGATAAATAATTACATCTCAAAAAGACCATTTACGTATCTCCAATGAATTTTACTATTTCCATATAAAAATTAATTCTCAATAGACATGTTTTGTGTAGCATTTTTATCTAAAATAAAATTATGAATGGGCCAGACCAATTTCCCGCACCAGTGCACGTTGCTTTATGTCATTTGATATGGAAATTTTATAATTTTGTTAAGGTTTTGCAATTTATACTTAAAAATGAAAGATATAATTTGGGTTCGAAAAAAATAATAATTAAAAATAAAACGGAGAAGTACAATTTGTGTGATGAAGAAGAAAAAATTATATTTCAAAGGATGAGTTGTTTATGACCTGACGTGCTAAAATATAGAATTTTAGATGAATTAAAAGAACGGTTGTGAGTACTTGTAACAAATGCATGACTTCGGCGACAACAATATAAATCTATTTCCCAAATGAAAGAGGTTGGGGAGATAAAGAGAAAAGAAAAAAAAAGGTTATAGTCACATTTTGCTACCGTTTTGATTAGTCTCTATCCAATGCTATTTCTTTGGTCCCTCTTCCTTTCTCAAGAATCTCTCTAGGTACGTTATTATTTTTTAAAAGAGAAAATTTCCCTAGATTGTTGTTGATGAGTTTATTACTGGTTTAGTTTAAGTATAATCTTGTTAATCTTTATTCAACTTACTATTGTTAACTGAGATAATGTTCAACTCAAAACTGTCAAATTTTAAAAATAGTAAAAATAGAGAAACTAAAACAATTAAGTTGTATATATATTGAAAAGAAAGGCAAAATGAACGAAATAAGAAGAACACGAAGATGAAAAAGCTTATGTTTACAAATGACACCTCTCTTGTGGAATCTCCACTATAGTATTCTAATATATGAACTCTAATTTAATTTTGGTATTAATCTCTCCACTACAGTGTTCAAATATGTAAGGTGAAGGTAAAGAAATTGATTGATCTCTTGAAGAAAAGAGTTGAAAGAGGAAGAGTCCTCACTTATGGGAGTCAGATATCCAATACTATAAGAATTTATAACAAGGGTTTGTTAATTTATGAATGGCTAGGCATGTATAGTGCTTTTGTTGAATGGCTGGGATTAGCAGCATGAGAACAATGCAAATCAAATGGTGAGAGTGAAGCATTGTGTGATTTGTACTAATGTACCATTGATGAAAACTGGTCAATGTCTCAATAGGTGTCTTTTGTTAAGTGTTTACCTTTTGCAGTTTGCTTTGCACAAAATAGAAAAATAAAAATACCCAACAAAAAGTAAGTTTTGGCCAAATATCAAAGTAGAGAGAAGCAGGTATTAGTACAAGTACCTTCTCTGATTTTATATATTTTAAATTTTATTTAAATAAAAGTAAGTTTAAATTAGATTTTTTTTTAACAAACGTTAGTATAAGTATTTTTTGAAGTAGACAATATTAGAAATCAAATTAGTTGTTATACTTTATATTTAGAAGTTTAATTTTTTTTCTAGCAAAAATTAGAATGCAACTAGCACCCTAATTAATATTATTAATATAAAAGAGTATGATAAATAAAATTTGGGGGACAAGATCAAAACTTATGATATCAAATAGGAACAACAACGATTTGTCTCCTTAAATACCCTATCATGAAAATTTAAAGGGATAAGACAATGGTAACACTCAACGAAAGAAAGCTCATTCGTGTTGCAGAAAAGTCATCCCTAATGCAATGAGGAGCAAAGTCCGACCAAAAAAAAATCATTACACTGAAACATATAATTAGCTAATATATCGGCATAATTGTTTCCATCTTAAAAAATGTAAGAAACTCTACATTGAAACCTTTTGATGAAATTCAAACAATTTAACCACCGGTTCTAAATTTGTCAGGGCTCCAATGATAAGTTATCAAAGGCATTACAATGATCATGAAATCACATTCCTACCATAAATTAAACCAACCTATTTATAAGTTTAAATGAGTTAAATGAGAAGAAACACATATAAGGATATTGGTCTCTAAAAGAATGAAAAGTATTTACGCCCTCCAAAATCTTAAATATATGTCAAGTTAGTTTTTTTTCCAATCAAGTTTAAATTAAGTTTTAGAATTAGAAAAAAAATTCATGCTAATTTAAGTCTTGAGAATTTTCCAATCAACTATGTTGTCTCAGCGCACATTTGGATAATTTGTACCTATTATTAGAGATATAGGTTAGTTACAAGTTAACATTAGTCATATAGTAGTATATATAGTTGTAACCATCTCATTAGAAAGTATCTTTTATCATTTGTAATATTCACTTTTATCATCAATAGAAAGATTCAAGACCGGCCCAACGTATGTTGAGGCCTAAAGCGAAAATTTAGATGATGCCTTTTAAAAATAATAATAAGGTTTTTTTTTTGTCGAGTCATTTAATTTTATTTCTTGAGGAAATTATGATGATGAATTAAAATAACTATAAATTATAATGATGATTATAAAAAAATTATAGTGAATCTTGACTTATTAAGTACGTATAATGAATTATAACAAAAAAAAGTACGTATAATGAATAATGTCAATAAAAAATGAAGCATTTCTTTCAAAAAATGAACTTTGTAATGAAATGATTGTCGATTTTGTGACCTACGACTACAAAAAAGATGCCTTCTACCACTGTGCTATTGATTGCTTTCTGTCCATGACATGGAACGAGTCTATATATATATATATATTATTTAAATTGGAGGCCTATTTTTAAGGGCAAAAAAATTGGAGCCTAAAGCCCTTGCTTCACTTGCTTTGGTCTTGGGCCGGCCTTGGAAAGATTATTTGACATTTCTTCCATGGATATCATGTTTACTAACACCTATAACAAGATTAAAAAATATGAATAAATATTATACTTATTTGACAACATTGGATGACATGATTGCAGCTAGCTAGGACTACTTCCGGTTTGTGGAAGGAACCTGTATAATTGCTTTGTGTCTTTCTTCTCTTTCTCTCTGTTTTATCCGCTGCATTTAGATTCTGATTATCACTTCATAAGTTGAACTCTATCTGCTTTTGATCAGTGACTTCAGTAGGAGAAAACGAAGAAAAAGTAAACACAATTCAACCCCCCTTCTTGTGTTTTTCTCACCTTCAAATATCCTTTGTTGATGAATACTCTTTTGTTTCTTAAATATTTTTTATGACTATTTTGTCTTTTATTCTCAATGGTGGTAAAAATCAAGTCTCATATATTTCTGCTACGTTGGTAATTGATTTAATTTTTACTTGTTATTGAGATTATTAGTTTAGCGGTAATAGTTACTATTTCAAAATATAGCACATAATTATAGGTTGATACTTCTTTTATGTGCTTTTAATGTACTATTCTACCACATTGTATCAAACAAAATCATGATGAATGCAAATTGAAACGATATTGACCAGTTTAGATGCATTTAATTATGCTTTTTTTTTTGTGTCGTATTTTGACAAGAGTTATTGATTCCTATGCAAAAAGAATTTCATGCGTTGATATAGGCCGTTACCATCAAAGTGGAACCGCCTATATTGATTGATTGATGAAATTTCTTTTTGTAGCTTGAGGAATGCTTTATCGTAACATGTAGTTTCTTGCCCAAAGGTGGTTATTGCATTTTACAATTAAATATTGTTTTGGGATAAAGTTATTGGAAAATGGTTTGAACTAAGGAACTTGTCTGCCCAAAGGTGACAATTTCCCGAATTCAATACATGCTCATTGATTAACTTATCTGAGGTTTTGACTTAGTCTTTGCCTTAGTTTGTGCATTCTGGCCAAAGGTGATTGTACAATTATTTTGGCCTCATTGTGATAGTTTGTTTATTTTGAACTATATCTTGTCAATTGATATATTTTAATGCATTCATTTTTGTTTAATATATTTCCTCAATGGATAATTGTTATGCTTTTATTATGCATGCTCATTGACTAACTTATATGAGATGGAGTTATTGGAGTATATGTTGAACCAAAGAATTTGTCTGCCTAAAGGTGACAATTTCCCAAATTCAATGTATCCTCATTGATTAACTAATTTGAGGTTTTGCCTTGGGTTTTGACCTTAGTGTGTGCATTCTGCTTAAAGGTGATTGTACAATTATATTGGCCTCGTTATAATAACTTATTTTTTTTAGCTAAATCTTGTCTTATGACATTGTTGGAACAAAGGGTGTTTCACAAGTTACCTATTGAGTTTTGACAATAACAAGGTATTAAAAATCATCAATTGGATATGCTAAACAATTTGTTCAAGTGTACAGGATCCATAATCAAAGTGCTATTCATAAAGATTCTGATTGAACAAGTTCAAGAGCAAAGGAATTATATTTGAAGCTAGAGCGTCTGAAGAAACAGGTCTGAAGAAGAGCTCCTGAAGACACGTCATCAGAAGCAAGGTCATCAGAAGCATATCTCATCAGAAGCTACTTCACCAGAGTTGACAAAGGACAATGTACGAAGTGTACGGCCATGAACTCTGCAACCACCATCTCTGCAATCTTTGTCTCTACAACAAGACAAAGATAACAGTAACATTGTTGCAGACGTTGTTCGTTTAGTAATGGAATGGATTTGAATTAAGTTCTCATAGGACAACTATCAAATCAGGCAAAAGATCAAGGGTGAAGAATCAAAGCTTCAAAGCAAGACAAGTTGATGTAACGGCTAATTCTCAACGTCTCTCAACTCCTCTATAAATAGGGATGAAGACTTAGAGAACAAGCGCTAGAAAAAATACACGCATACAAGGCCAACGCTCTGCGCAAAACGTCGAAAACAAACATCAACAACTTAGAAAATTCTTTCAATTATTTATATCTTAGAATTCTTAAGTGTCTAGAAAAACAGAGTATGTTCTGTTTCGCATTGTATTGTGAATACCTCTGATTGTATATCAAGTATTCAAAACCTTATTCAATTCTTTCTAATTTCTTAGTTAAGTCTCTTTCTTGTGTGATTGAGCATTGAAGTCTCTTTCAGGTGTGATTGAGCATAGAAGTCTCTTGGAGGTGTCCTTGAGCAAAGATAAGTCTCTTTCTTGTGTGATTGAGCAACTTGTAATTTGAGATTACATTTTAGTGGAACTCTCCTTG
>Ga0315914_1000846_pt1 | contig 42376 bp, 17 predicted proteins | sample MpolenodulesMG_FD_203920 | JGI IMG/M metagenome (GOLD analysis project Ga0315914, IMG submission 203920) | Medicago polymorpha root nodule microbial communities from Los Angeles, California, United States - elongated nodules | ecosystem: Host-associated > Plants > Roots > Nodule | place: USA... | reverse complement strand
GTTATTGTCGACAACATCCTTGGATATTATTCATTCAGGGGCTCAAGTTTTGATCGATGGTGTGCTTTTTGATTTGCAAATAATTGAAGAATGGGGTTATTCTTTGGGAGAAGATGCTTTCCTTTTAGATGATGAAGAGTCTCAAGACGATGCGAGTTCTGGCACATCGGAGGAACATGTGGATGTTTTGGGAAGGGAAGATGTCGATGAATTGTTGCAACACATCTCGGAGTCTTGGAAAGCAACAGACATTGAACAGCAAGCAAAATACTCTTCTCCCACAAAGGACGTAGTCACTTGCTGCAAGGAAGCTAACATTGAGAATATTGTTGGCACTGGAACCGTTTGTGCACCTTCGGCATCAGTGCTTCCGCAAGAAGTTCTTCCTCCTCAACATGGTGTGCCTTCAGCTCCTAAGGTCTTTAGTGCTTCCAGTCCAGCTTCGGCACAAACACATAATCCAAACCGCCCTAAAGTTGTCGCGGGTGATCGCAGGGGGTTAAGCAACTCAGCAATTTTTGAGTACGGCTAAACGAATTGTCAAACGCACTAAATCTTGTCCTCCATGTCGAGGTCACTCATTGATAAAAGGCCCGTGGAGTTTGGAGTGGGTAAATAAACATAAAAATGAGGTTTCTGGAATTCTTCCAACAAATTATATTGAACGAAAGGTCACTTCTTCATCTTGTGTTAAGAAATTTACAAGGAAGCATGGAGGTGGTTATCTACGTAATAGTGCTCAATGTTTGAAGCGTATTGCAAGACTTATAGACAAAGATCGGCAAGAAGTACTTCGAGCTTTACGAAAGTCAGAGAAGAAGCGTAGGCCGGTTTCTGATGTACCTAAGGTGAAAGTAATTTCTGATGAAGGGTCTTCTTTTGGTGGCTCTACTCCTTCAGTTAACAACGATTGGTCTAATTGGTTGGTTCTACATAGCAACAGTAAAGTGGTTAACGACGATGTTTGCAATATAGCAAAAATGGTGGGACTCAAATTCAAGGGAGATAAAAATAACATGTTTGATGTGTTGTCAGGAGGGGGGAGGAGAAATTCCAAGAGTGGAGGGAAGGGGGTTTAGGTTGACGTCGGTGGTGGAGGGGTGAGGTTTTGGTGTGGTGCGAGCGTGTCTAGATGAAGATAATTTCTTGGAATGTCCGGGGATTAGGTGGCTTTAAGAAAAGGAGGGAGGTGTGTAATTTGGTGAGGGAGAAAAAACCTCTAATTTTGTGTATTCAAGAGACAAAGTTAGTTAGTATAGATGTTCAGTTGAGCCAGTCGTTATGGGGTGGTGTGGATGTTGAGTTCTCTTTTCAACCGTCGATTGGTGCGTCAGGTGGGTTGTTATCTTTGTGGGACAGCAAGGAAGTGGCAGTGTGGTCGTCTTGGTCCTTCGAGCATGTCTTAGTGATTACGGGTAGTTTTGTGAAGACGGGAGAACGGTTTGTTGTCTTTAATGTCTATGCACCTTATGATGCTACTCGTCAACAGGTACTCTGGGTTAATATTTCTAATAAATTGTTGGCAGTTGCTGATCAGAATGTTTGTATTTGTGGTGACTTTAATGCTATCCGCTGTGTTGAGGAACAACGCAGTGTAGGGCCTATCGTCAATCTCTTAGGGAGTGCCATGTTTAACCAGTTTATTGTTGACAACTCCTTGATCGACCTTCCTCTGCGAGGCCGTCGGTATACTTGGTTTCGGGGGGACGGGAGGTCGATGAGTCGTATTGATCGTGTCCTTTTGTTTGAAAGCTGGTGTTTGTCTTGGCCTGGTTGTTTTCAGTTGGCGTCGGCTCGTGGGTTGTCTGATCACTGTCCTTTGATTTTGTCTGTGGATGAAGAGAATTGGGGGCCGAGACCGTCGCGGATGCTAAAGTGCTGGGAAAATTTTGATGGGTACAATAACTTTGTTCGTGAAAAATGGAATGCTTTTCAGGTTGACGGTTGGGGCGGTTTTGTGCTGAAAGAAAAATTTAAATTAATTAAATCGGCTTTGCGGGAGTGGCATCAAACTCATTCCCAAAATTTACCTGCTAAAATTGCGACTCTGAAGGATAGAATTGCTACTCTGGACTCCAAAGGCGAGTCAGATGTTTTACTTGATTCTGAGGTAGAGGACCTTCATGACTGTATGGAAGAGCTGTTTTCTCTAGTTCGGATGAATACTAGTATTTCTTGGCAACAGTCGGGAATGCAATGGCTCCGTGAAGGGGATGCAAACTCAAAATTTTTCCATGGTATTATGTCTTCGAGAAAACGACGAAATGCCATCCCATTTTTTCTGGTGAATGGTGTGTTGGTTAAAGGTGTCGATAATGTGCGCGGCGCTGTGTTCTCTCACTTTTCAAATCATTTTCAGGGGGTCAGTGTAGACCGCCCCTCTATGGAGGCTTTGATTTTTCGTCAGGTAACCCACAAGGAGGGGATCGGCCTCATAAAACCCTTCTGTGTGGAAGAAGTGAAGGCAGCAGTGTGGGATTGCGACAACTTCAAGTGTCCGGGACCTGACGGTATCTCTTTTGGTTTCATCAAATTTTTTTGGGATATATTAAAGGATGATCTGATGCGTTTCCTTCATGCGTTTCATAGGAATGGGCGATTGGCCAAGGGGATAAACAACACCTTCATAGCTCTTATCCCTAAGGTCGATAGTCCTCAACGGCTCAACGATTTCCGTCCAATTTCCTTAGTTGGAAGCTTGTATAAAATCTTGGCGAAAGTGCTTGCTAATAGACTTCGGATGGTGATTGGTTCAGTTATTTCGGACTCTCAGTCCGCTTTTATTAAGGGGCGACAGATTCTAGACGGTATTCTGGTGGCTAATGAGATTGTGGATGAAGCCCGTAGATGTAAAAAGGAGCTGTTACTTTTCAAGGTTGATTTTGAGAAGGCTTATGATTCAATTGATTAGGGTTATTTACAAGAGGTGATGTTGAAAATGGGTTTTCCGACTCTTTGGAGGAAGTGGATTAAAGAATGTGTTGGGACGACCACAACTTCTGTCTTGGTTAACATTCGTGCTATGCGGGCGGTCCTTGTGCTTTTCGAAAACTTGTCTGGTTTAAAGGTGAATTTCTCTAAGAGTCAGTTGGTGGGGGTTAATGTCTCTACCTCCTGGTTAACAGAAGCGGCCATGGTGTTGAGTTGTAAGATGGGCACAGTTCCCTTTGTGTATCTGGGTTTACCTATAGGTGGTAATGCAAGGCGCTTGGCTTTTTGGGAACCACTACTTCATCGTATTAACTCTAGACTGTCAAGCTGGAATTCCAAATATTTATCCTTCGGCGGTCGCCTGGTCTTACTGAAATATGTCCTGTCATCTCTGCCTGTTTATGCTCTTTCTTTTTTCAAGGCTCCAGCAGGTATAATCTCCTCTATTGAATCTATTTTAAATTGTTTTTTTTCGGGGGGAAGGGGGGGAGTGAGGACCACAGGAAAATTTCTTGGGTGGATTGGAATACTGTTTGCAGGAGTAAGGAGGTTGGAGGTTTGGGGGTAAGGAGAATTAGAGAATTTAATAGCGCTTTACTTGGTAAGTGGTGTTGGCGAATGTTGATGGAGAGGGAGAGTTTGTGGTTTAAGGTGTTGTCAGCTAGGTACGGTATGGAGGAGGATCGTGTGAAGGGTGGTGGGCGTGAGGCCTCATTGTGGTGGCGAGATGTCCATGCTCTTTGTAGAGAGGCGTGGTTTAGACATAATGTTAGTCGTGTTCTGGGAAATGGGAAGAATACTTGGTTTTGGTCGGAAGTGTGGGTGGGCGAAGTTTCCCTTCGTGACAGGTTCCCTAGATTATTTGAGTTATCTTTGTTTAAGGATATGTCTGTGTTTGATATGTGTCATTTAGGATGGGGGGTGGAGGGTCGGGCTTGGTCGTGGAGGACGAGGCTCTTTGCGTAGGAGGAGGAGGTGTTGGGGGAACTAATCATATTACTCCAAAGTGTGTCTTTGTAGGTTGATTCAGTTGATACTGGCGTTGGAAAATGGAAACATCTTATACTTTTTCTGTCCGAAGTGCTTATTCAGTTCTCACGTCCGAATCGATTGCTGCTTCTACGGTGGTGGTCCCAACTATTTGGCATCAACAAGTTCCCCTTAAGGTCGTATTGTTTGTTTGGCGTCTGTTCTGTGATAGGTTGCCAACGAAGGATAATCTCCTTCGCCGTGGGGTGATTACTCTTGATTCCCGGTTGTGTATTGTTGATTGTAATTCTATTGAAACTACCAATCATCTGTTTCTGCATTGTTCTACGTTTGGCTCGGTGTGGCAGTGCCTTTTGAGGTGGTTGGGTTTCTCAACGGCCCTTCCTCTTGGTGTGATTGACCATTTTACTCAGTTCTCTTGGGATGATGGAACCGTGAAGGACCGTCGTACTATCCTGCAGGTTATCTGGTACGCAACTACGTGGAAAATATGGAAAGAAAGAAATAACAGGTTATTTAATGGCAAGCAAAGCTCAATTGTTTAGGTGGTTGATAAAATAAAGTCACTCACTTTCATGTGGTTGAAGGAGAAATACCCAACGCTCTCCCTCAGTTTACATGCCTGGTGGCTTAGCCCATTCTCTATTTTGGGCATAGGTTGACTGTTATTTTTGTTTCTGTTTTCGCTGTTTAGTGACTGTAAATATTGTTCTGACACAGTTGTTTCTACTCTGGTACTCCTTGTGCTAGGGGGTTCTTTTGTTGTGGTAATATAATTCATTTTAGCCTCTTCAATTTTTTTTTTTATTATACTCATAAATTTATGTGTTTGATCAGATAATTATGTTATAGTTGATGGACTTAAATTTGAAGAACAAATTTGAGAAATTATGTTAATTTATTTGATGATTTCTTTAATATTTATTAGTGTTATTTTTATTTGTTTAGACCGAGTCAACTTGTTTAATACAAAGATCAAAACTATATTGAGACCGAGTGAAATGACCGAGTCATCCGATTATTTCAAGCGGTTCAACCAATGATCCAGTGATCCACTACCCTCAGCGAGTCGATGGTCGGTCCGGTTTTTAAAACTATGATGAAAAGGGTCTGATCATCATTTGAATTATTCAATATGCAAATGGTAAAAACCCACTTGGGTTGACCTAGGGGTATTGGCTTGAGACCTAGGAGTGTGCTCCTCCTCAAGGTCTTAGGTTCGATTCTCCCCGGTGTCAATTTAGGTGGGTTAATTTAACTTATTAAAAAAAAATGCAAATGGTAAAGCTAATTTAAATATATGTTTTAGGGAGGTCGAGGTATTAAAAGTAAAAGTAAGACGGGAGTTCAAAGCATTACATTATCACAGATCATGTTACTTGTTTGACACTGAGAATAGAAATCAAATCAAATCAAACTCAGTATTGTAGTATTAGTATAGAAAATAAGCAAATACACGTACTCTGAAAATCTATAAATATGTTAGTAAATTTAATTTGTAAAATCTAGTCTAAGCAGTTTGCAATATATATAAAGGAATCCAATGAAAAGAGCATATTCGTGATTTCATAAAATGAACTTTAATATGTAATCACTCTTTTGTCCAATATATAAGGAAAACATAAACATTTCTTGATATGTTCATTCCATTTACTGAGAATACCTAAACCAAATGAAGGCTTGTAAATTCACAATATTTGCTAGAAAATTTGTAATTTTTCTTTTTCTTTTTCTTAATTCATGTAAGCAAATAAATTCTTCCAAAACAGCCATCGATGAAATAGGAATCTAAATGATGAAGAAGTACATAATATCATTTATTTCAAAATTACTTGCCAAATAAGATTATTACTTAAAAATATATTACATAGAGTATTAAACACATATAACAATAAATAAGGAATTTCAACAAGCAATCCTCTCTATAGTTATTTATATTACAAAAGAGTATCACTACATAAAGAAAAAGCTTGAGACTGTGAATTAAGATAAAATTGGTTGGAATGGAGCACCCTCAATGAAGCATGAAGAAGTCTATTGAAAACCTTACCTCTTAGGACTTGTAAAAGAAGGAAATATGTCTGAAAAAAGTGGAGACGAAGGATCCGGGCTTAAAATCCCATTTTGTAGTTGTGGATAAAAAGGGTATTCGGGAGATGATGACGATGGAGATAGAAAATTCATGTTACTATTCTGTGAAGACAATAAAAATTCAGAAGCTGGTGATCTAGGGCCATTTGTTTCTGAGGAAAGGAAACCATTCACAAGTAGGTTACTATTGTTCACAAGGAAATTCGAATTGGTAGCAATCAAAGACATTGAAGGATTAGACACGTTTTCTTGTGTTGAAGGGAAACCATTCACAACTTGGTTATTGTCATTTGTTTCTGAGGCATGGAAACCATTCACAAGTTGGTTACTACCATTCATAGGATAATGATGTTCCTGGTATGAAATTATTGGTTGATATTGGACATCTAAATTGTTGACTACTTGTGGTTGATGAGGGAAAGGTTGAAATTGACTACCTCTTGAATTGTCATAGTTCATCATTGAATCTTGAAATTTTCTCATGAAAGCAGAAATTGGAGACTCGACAAGATTATTTTCTGAATTGTAAACAAAAGGAGGATCAATAATTGGTTGCACAGGATGTCCCGACATTGAATTGTATGCACCCATTGGAGGAGGTGCAGGCACCGAAACCTGGACTGGGATTGGCGGTCTCACAATGGACAATGGTGGAGGTCGATTCTTCTGTAACCTTGTAACCTTAGCTTGAGATTTTGGTTGATTGGATTGTTTTCCAGTAACATTTTGAACAAAACTCTTGAATTCTTCTTGGCGAACCACATAAAAATCAGAGTCAGGATAAAGATGTCTACTACTACTTATGATATCATTGCCAAAACCCAAATTATCATTATGTTTTTTTGAATTTTCCATTTTTTGTAAATCCAAAAAAGTTACAGATTCAAAACCCTCCACTTAACAAATTAATAATAACACTTGAAAAACACAAACAATTTAACAAATAAACTCAAGTAAAAAACTAAACCTAAATTCAAATTCTAAATTTGTGGTCGTTGATCACATTAATAATACCTAAAAAGAGAAAGAAAAAAAAAAGAAGAAAAACATATCATTCTTGAGCATTATGTTCACCCAACTCACTAATCAAAGAACCTCTAAAAAAAAATAAAAAATTGTGTTTATGTATTTCTTAAAGCAAAGAACAAATGAACACGAAAGAGAAATGAGAAAAAGATTGAAACTTGACACAAGGGTCTATTGATGAGACTTTGAAGGATATAACAGAAAAACTTAGAAAAGTGAGACGAGTGAAGAAGTAGAAAATCCAATAACATTTATAGAATATTTTTGCTAAGTCAGCAATGTCAATTGGAAATGAATTGAGAGGGTATTTTAGGTAAAAATAATTTTGATATTACCAAAGTTTTCAGATGAAAAATGTCAATAATTTTTGTAAATAAAAAAAGGTTGACAAACAATTAAATTTTTTTTCTAATTTGACAAATATTTTTTCTGTTAAAATGTTAGGTGAAAAATATTTTTTTATATATAGTCAAAAAATATTTAACGTGATTTATAAAATTTCATGATTACCCATTTTTTTATGAGAATATTTAATGTAGTTTACAAAATATATATATTTTGACTACAACACGATTACTATATTAATAAATTATTAAACGAGTCAAAAACATGCGGTTTTTTAATAAACATATATATATTACAGTTTTTATTTTATTTGGACTTTACAGTTTTGTTTTTTTGTTTTGTTTTTTGGTAGAAAAAGAGGGTAAAAACCCATAGTTTTGTTTGTTGTATTAATTTTATTTGCGAACAAAAAAATTTGACCAAATTATTTAACTTTTTACTTCTATTAAATTATTATTTTTTATTTTGTAAACTCCTTCGATTAAGTTCTAGTGAGCGACTATTTGACCAAGGCATGAGTAGTGGTTGAATTCAGTTTAATGAACAAAAGTAAGATATAAATGAAAAGTTTTTAATAAATTCTAATAAATGTTGGTCAATATTTTAAAATATTCTTGGGATATGGTTCATGAATTGAGAAATACAAAATAATAATAAAATATACAATCTTTCAGAAAACTAAACTAAGTCACCCAAGTATGACATTGGGGTGCGAATGTCATGTGACATTGACCAATCATAATGTCACAAGTGTATAAGAAGACAAAAAATCATGATTTTCTTCTCTCTCATTCACAAAGATTTTTTGTCTTTTTGTATACTTGTGACATTGTGGTTGGCCAATGTCATGACATTGGCACCCCAATATCACCCAAGTGCCACCCGTATTATCCGGACCTATTTCATATGTTGATGAGACATGCATATGTACTATTAGAGTTTTATTCTATCATAGAGTTTTATTCTTTCATAGTATTGATTCGTCTTAAATTTATACTTTACCTTCAGAATTATTTTGGATTCTGAACATATGGACATTTGAAACACTCCTTATCCATGAGGTGTTTGTTCAAAGTTTATCAAATTTATTTTTAGCCAGTGGCGGTTTTAAGGCCCGACGAGCCCGGACACTTGCCCAGACTCCGGCCCAAATATTTTGCAATTTTTTATGTAAATCCTCTTGAATTTCTTATATAAACCCCTATAAATTGGACAATTTCTTTAGATTTTTGATTATTTGCTTGAAATTTCTTGTGTAAACCTCTATAAATGTGTTACAATTTTTTTTTACCCAGACTTTATAATAATCCTCCTCCGCCACTGTTCCTAGCAATAACATTCCTTAGAATATAGAGATGAGAATTTTATTCCAAGGTATTTAGAAAAAATATGTTTGATTAACTTTATAATATTCCTAGGAACCATAAAAATATGGATTATAATAGGTAACTACATTCGAATTTGTTCTCATCTCAATGGGAACTTTATTCCCAACCCTTTTCTTTGGAATTTTTTTTTCTATTCCTAGGAACGCTTTATACCCCGGAATGAAATTTAGTAAACTTATAACAAACATAGGCATGCATATTTCTATCGATTTATTCTAATGAATCTACGAATATATACTTGAAACAAACCCACCCTAAGCCTATTGGGGAAATCCCATAAAAAAAGGATGGGTTTCAAAGCCTCGTGTACAAATGATCTTATTTTCATATTTTGTTTTGTTCTTACTTTTTCCTTAGTTTCATTCGATATGATCTTGTAGGCTAAACAACGTAGTGGAAGAACTTGTCGAACTTGTGATGGCCAAGTGTATAGGTTGGTTTCACGTTGCCAAATTGTTGCATGAAACTTCTGCATTAGATGGATAACCTTGATGAAAAGGTAACTACTATTCAGAAGGATAACAAAGCTTGGAGAGCACAGTTCTGTTCAGAAGGATCCTAAGATACAAAAAATATATGATATTAACAAGGTTTTGACTACTCTAATACCAACAATACTCCAATACTAGCTATGTTTTAACTAAAAATACACATAAAATGTCTCTTTTCAGTTAAACCATCATTACTAGTTTCGATTTAACTAAAATTAGATGTCATGATTTACGGCAGAATCCTCCAACCTCACATCGACTTGGACTCCAAAGTATTTCTTCAATATAAAAGAAATGATATTTCCATAAAAATTACCATGGAGTTAATTGTGCAGCTCTTGTACTTATGTGAATCTGCATCTCTATCACTTATGACTAAGGTAAAGGTGTAGTAATTCATATGTTCAGTTCATATAGTTGTTAGCATCATTTTTATGTCACTGAAAAATGCTTCCAAAACCTATGATACACTATATGCTTATGGGTTTTATCAATTATTTATCTCATATATGTGCGCAAAATGAAGCCTACTGATCGACCTAACCATCAATATTCAGTTTCTTCAATTCTATAGCAGTTTTTTATTTTCAATGTTAGAATTATTGCATTCTTAATTTCGTGCAACCCTGCTGCTCAAATTATATCATGTCACAACTCTAAATTCATCTTTAAATTCCACGTCATCATTTTTATAACTCATCGGGGCCTTCATCAGGCTAATGTTTTATGCAAGTTTACAGATTTTATTGTGGATGTTGTATTGTAATCTGAAATTTTGTTTCTACCTCGTTGAATCTGGCTAATTATGTAAGCAAATACAACAAATTGGTCACTTTTTGACAGAGAACATTATAGTAAAATATAGGTGTCGAAAGGTAAGTTCAATCATCCCTGTTGTTGTAACTCAGTGTGTAATTTCCATTTTCCGTTACTTGTAGCTATCAATCATATGCATGTATTATGGATATTAATTATAATTATATTAGCCTCTAATCACTATCATCCTCAGTTAATGATCTTATAGATGTATTAACTTTTTCTTGTATATATGCACAATGACTGGCATTAACATTTGTAAAATACCGATGCTCAAATTTGCCAAATGCTAGAATTCCTTTACCTGTTCACAGCTTACACATGTGATCTCAATTCACTATCTGCTCTGTACTTATGATAGATATTAGGTGGTCAGAAAAAAACTTATAAGAGCATATGCAACATGAATATCTAAGTAATATGTCACTCTTTTATTCTAATTACAATTATAAAATATAATTTATGCGTATTACGCAGCATCAAATTCTTCTTCTTAAAAAGTTTTAGATGGACGAGAGTTATCTTAAGATCAAATTAAGCTTAGTGGGAAGGGGAATTGAAGGTATATATACTAAGTGCTAATCACTGTCATTTTTAATTTGTGATGGATCCGAGTTTATGGTTAATTTTCCAATTTTTGTGATAGGTCTGCGTCTATGTCGATGAGAAAAAGCACTAAGTTTGATGTTGCCACTGACATAGAAGAATGTTGCTTGAATGATGATGTAACGGGATCTTAACCAAAAATACCCTGCTTCTCTTTGCAGGTTACGAATATCATACCAGTTAAGGGTCGAGTTCTCCCAAATATGCTCAGAGACAGAAAACTACCAAGTTATGTGATTGGTTTTCTCTCAGCTTTGACCTTCTATGACAGTTTTGCTTATACTGCCGTGTCTCTTTCGTAAATAGCATATAATTTTAATTGCAACATTTGTTACTATTCATGAATTTATACTACTTGTCCAGACATGGAGCACACTATGATGCTGGTATTTACTATGTGAAACAGACTTTGAGAGGTATGGGACATTAGCAATTGGGAGTTGGAGGTTCAACTATAACGAGACATGTGTTTCTTTTAATTTTATTATGTTGTATGATGAGTGCAATTGTTGTTCTACACATCTAATTTGTTTTGATCGCTGAAATGATTAAAAATTGTATCTTTTGTAATTTATATTTTTATTGTTCTTTTTTTGGTGGTATATTTTTATTGTTCTGGAATGCATTGAAGTGCATTATTTTTTTAAAATAAATAAATCCATTTCTTGCGGATTATATTTCTCTTCCTAACAGTTCCTGCGGATTTTCCTGCGTCATTGCTGCGGAAGTACCTTTGAATCAGTTCTCAGGAAATGTGCTTACGAAGGTATTACCTAGGAATCTAAGTTCTAGGGAAAATCCGTAGGAATTGGGTTTCACCCAAATTCGAATCTATATTCAAATTATCCAATTTCTTGCTCTTATCTGTTTAATGTTATGTCATAATTTCATCTTCTTCCAAATCATATACATGTTATGTCGGACTTGTCTACTAAAGTATTATTAATACACATGGTGGGTCTTACTAGACAATGTGTTACTGTCTTAGGTTTGTTTCAAGTGTTTGTATCTTTAGGTGAGAGTGCTCTAGATTCAGTTTTATTTAGATCTGGCATTCGATTGTGTGAACCATCTGGAAGGCTTGTAATGATCTTGTTTTTGCGGGTAAGCCAATTGAGGTTGAGCTTCTAGTGGATATGATTCGGTCTCTCTCGCGGAAGTGGTTCTTAGGTACGACGCTCTGGTCACCATTGTTGTCTTTATGAGTGGGAGGCAGAACCAGTTCTTTGCTGGCGCCAACAGTTCTTTGTTGGCAACCAGTACCTCTTGTTCACAATTCCCTAAACCTGTTGACAATTTTACAAACCATTGGACGATAGTAAATGTGGTTAGACACATTTGAACTTGAACATAAGAAGCAGAAAAAGGATACCATAATTTACTCTCGTAATGCAGCTGAAGGTCAATATTATCGATCCCCTGAACCCAAGGAATTTTCTATACTCAATTTAAAACTATTACAACTAATAGCACTTTTCCTTTATTTTTTTTGTTGATAAAAAACTAACGCAGTGCAAATGTATCAGTTGTGAAATCTAACATCGCAACTATGTTGGCATGTCAGAAACCAACTATTACAAACACCAAAATTTTTTATTAGGACCCAAGAGAACAATTAGATAAAAGCGCAACCCGGTGCACTAAAGCTCTCGCATATGCAGGGTCTGTGAAGGGGTCTCACCCACCATTTTTGGTGTTTTGTACGCAGCTTTACCCTGTTTTTTACACAAGAGGCTGTTTCCAGGACTTGAACCCGTGACCTTTCAGTCACATGACAACAACTTTACCGGTTGCGCCAAGGTTACTCCTCCAAGAGAACAATTAGATAAATGTCAAAAACTCCGAAGAAGCAAAATTAAGGACAATGCTTTTTTACGAGCATCTTTATAGTCTTCAACACTTTTTTCTCGCACCTACATTCACAATGAAATCGACAAAATGATTTGCGCAAGACACAAGTATAGTACGGACTGTACTGTAAACATGCACATCGCGCAGCCGGCAGAACCTGCGCTATCTGAAAACTTCAAATGATGCGCGTTGCACAGCAAACCGTGTTCATCGCGCAGAAAACAGAAGCCAAGCCTGAAAATTTTGCACATCCAGATGAGATTTTAAAGCACATTTCAACAGTTCATAACCCTTTGCACATGCATAGTCTTCAATTTTGAAGATTCATGTTCTGCATCATGCTGCAAGGATCATCATAATCATAATCATAATTCAAATACATTATCAAGTATCATATACCTTTATTATATTTTTGTCAAATGGCTTCTCAATCTTTGACTTGAGATTTTCATCCTTTTCATCACATATCAGGTTAAATACAGCCCATGTTCAATCAAATGAAACAAATGTAAAAAAAAAAAAAAAAAAAAAGATAAAAAACTTGGTATTTTGCACCACTACTGAAAATACCATGCATAACTTACTGGTGGTTGAATTACAAATTGATTTCCTTAATATATGTTAAAATCTATAAAGCAAAAGTTGTGAAATGGCAATTTCCTTAATATACATTATCAATTGTTTGGATTAATTGTGTCTCCTTGTCTATTCAACTTTTGGCTACTATTAACTCCAACTGTGAGTGTACAACAAGCTAGTGAACATGATGTTAGTGGCACAACTTCAAACGTGTTAAGTGAGGTGGGCCAGACATCCTCTTGTGAATTGTGATAAATTTCCAATTACTTACGCTCTCTTTGAGCAATGGGATCCGGGTAAATTTACTCACTCGTGCAACTTTTACAACCTTGAGGACAAGGTTGGTCTTGTTGGAGTCGGTATTGATACGAGCAAGGATATGAGCTGCAATGAAGTGAGATTGAAGATTGAGTCTAATGAATTAGGGAGGTCCAAAAGGATCCTACTTCAGCTAAAAGTGGAATGACTATGTTGTTGTTTAGTAGTATGTTATTGTTTAGCAGAAATTAAATTCCCTTTTGTGTCAGGGAAAGTCTTGGGAGAAGAGATAGTTTATGAGATAACAATTTTCTGCCTTTTCATTACTTTCATTTCAGCATATATGCCTTGAAGTTATACAATTATTCCTAGGATTGCAGGATCTTAAGACACTTGTCCACATCCAAGCACAAAAAGATAAAAAACAAAAATACTAAATAAATTTATTCTTGTCCTTATCAGGACCCTAACGGTCAAGAACTACCAGCAGGAGACAGCACATGCTTTTTGTCCATATCCTGGATGATTCTAGAGGCAGTGATCAATCCCTAAAGCGGCTAGGTTTCCTGGTTTCTCTCTTGGGTCTCTCTTTTGGGCTTTTACCCGAGTTGTTGTTTGCTTCTGTTGGGTCTTTTCCTTCATTTTCCATTATTTGCTTTGTAACATAGTAACTCATTCGTTCTAAAAGATTGGTGACTCACTAGTTCTTAGAAAGGATCTAGAATAACTTTGTGTATATAATATCTTGTAATTTCTCTATTACAATTATCAATGAAATTAAGTCAATTTCTCTTTTCTTCAATTCTTAGGAGGTTCTCATTCTCTGTCCTACAATCTTTTACTTATCATTAAGCATTACTGTTTATCTTTTCATCTGCTAGTATCTTCATACTAGTTTAAGCCTTGCATAAATGGGCCTCGTCGTCAACCAATATGACATCCCTCTCGACTAACAACTTATCGAATGCACCTTAAGCACAAATAACAATAAGTGTAACAGGGAATACAACTTTATACACAAATTCCAATTTAACTATAGCAAAACACCAGCATCAAGCAGAAAGATATTCAATATTTGCATCTGATAAAATATCTAGAAAAGAAATTGCATTATTGAAAAAAACGCGATCAATAGAAATGACCAGCCCCGTTTCTAAGATATTGGTGGCCTGGAGTGAATCCACAATTTAGACCCTATGAATATTTATAGATGTAAAGTCAATAATAATTGTGTATGCAGTAGTATGTTCTATTATATCTTTCTAGATGTGAAGTTTTTTAATAATTTTAACTTCGTAGAACTTCTTTCTACAGATGTAACAATCATCGACATAGTTAAAAGAATTTGATAAGCAATCGAAACATTTGACAAACTCATGAATTTCAAATGTTGACATCAACACATTTAACAAAGATATTTGTAATACTTTCAATAAATAAAAAAGTTCATATGCAATAACATTCGACAAATCCTTATGAGAAAACGCAGCCTCAAAAATTTGTTTAAGGTTTTTTTAATTTATCATTATCCAATAATTTTAAGGTTCTTGCATCAAATAAAAATTCAAGAGTACTTTCAAATACTTTCAATCAAGTTTTTATATCAACAACTACAAAAAAAAAATGAATGACTCTGACAAATTCCTCGGGTGATTGTATTTGCTCATCATTATCATTCTCATCATATTGTCTTTTTCTAAAGTTACAACACTTTGTCGAAAGTATCGGCACCGCACTCATATCAAATGCAAGGTTTTGGCAACAATCATACTAGGTTTTATTCATATATTTTTCAAAGGGTAATATTATACCTTACACTTTTTAAAAATAATTTGGGACCTATATTTTAGACTTATTTTTTGGGGTCTAGGACGATCGCCCTCTTCGCCCTACTTGAGATACAACGCTAAAAATGACAAAGCACTTCTCCCTGTGGAGGAATAATTCTTTATGGCCCCAAAATTAGATAGAGCCCAATTTTGGTCATGCTTTCCAAATAGAAGGGAATCATAAACCGACACAACATCATTTGAAAAAGCAAAATGGTTCTTTGACAGGTCGTTCCTAAACCTTCGGGAAAGCATGACCTTTAGAAGAAAGATTCAAATGCAACATTGATGCATCCTTCTCCATAGATTTAAATAGGATTGGCATCGGTATGTGTATAAGAGATGACTCAGGTTCTTTTGTGTTGGCTAAAATTGATTGGATGAACCCTCTTCGTGATGTTCACATGGGGAAGCTCACGGTTTATTATCGGCCTTAGAATGGGTTCACGGGCTTCAACTTGGACCTATTGATTTCAAGCTTGATGCAAAAAGAGTTGTTGACAACTTCTTATCCACTCAGCATGATGCTACAGAATTTGGAAGCATTATTCATAATTGTAGGAACTCTTTTCGGTTTATATTATGAAAACTTTAGTGTGGAGTTTGTTCAGAGACAAGCAAATGAGGTTGCCCATGAGTTAGCTAAGGCGGCCACATTATCAGCTAGTTTCCAGATTTTGGTTAATATACTAGATTGTATTGAACACATTTTAAGTAATGAAATGCTATAAGTCTTTTCCTCCGAAAAAAGTGGTGAAATATTCTTTGTATATGATTCTATGATCTTATGCACAAATTTGTGACATGAGTTGACTAAGATGATAGTTAATTAACGAGGTAAATCTTTTAATAGATGATCGTCATATATAGTTAAAAATGTCAAGCAATTAATCTTCATATATAGTCAAAAAATGATATAGTTCAATGATCTTTATAGTATCTAGATTAGATGGAGTTTGTCAATTTTATTGTACACCAATTAATCTTCATATATAGTCAAAATGTCAAGCAAAGGTAAAAAACAAGAGCCTTTGGAGGCTTACTATTTGTTTGTCAAAGGTCAAAGAATATAACACTTTTTTAAAAAAAATAACTTTTCTTCTGCGTGGAAACATTATCACCTTCTCGTGAGCAACACCAGAATTCATTGGAAAAAAAAAAAGAGTACATATAAGAAAAAGGTGACCACACCAAAAACCTCTTCAAAAATTAACAAACTTATAATTAGGTAATCTCAACCTATTTCTAACGTACTCCACTCTAAGAATATTTGGCACATTATTCCCTAATTCTTAGCATATGGATCTACCTTTTAATTTTTTATATAAGTGCATTTTAAAAGAACCTTGTCAACCAAAAGAAAATTGTAAGGTACATAAAAAAGAAAATAAAAAAGGAATTTATAATATTTTTTTAGGCTTAATAGCAGTTTTTCGCCCTCTAACTTTCACGAAGTTGCGATTTTGACCTCTAAGAAAAAAAACTACAAATACGCCCCCTAAGTTTTGCAATTGTAGCAGTTTTGGGCCCCCAAGGCAAAAAAATAAAATAAAAATAACACGTGGCACCTCACTTAGGGTGCCACGTCAGCTTAGACCGAGTCAAAATTGACCTTGGGGGCCAAAACTGCCACATGTGCAAAACTTAGAGGGCAATTTTGTATTTTTTTTCTTAGGGGGCCAATTGTAACTTTGAGAAAGTTAGGGGACTAAAACTGCTATTTAGCCTATTTTTTATATGAAAAGAGTGTGATTATCATTTTAATAAATCAATATCAAAATGATGATAAAGTGAATTATAAATACATGCTTTAGTGAGGGAGACATATTAAAAATAAAATCGAGAGGAGAGTTCAAGGAATTATATTTATCACAAGTCATGTTTTACTGGTTTCAAACGTAGAATATAAATCAAACCAAAACTAGACTCAGAAATGTAATATTGATATAAAAAATAAACAAGTTTAATTGATATCTCGATGTTGAACCAATAAATTAGAGGCCAATGCATGTACTTTCAAAATCTATAAATATGTCATTAAATTCATTTTGCAATCTAGTCTAATTTAATATAAGACTTTCTAATAGTGTGCAATATATATAAAGGAATCCTTTGAAATGAGTATTATTTCTGGTTTCATAAAATAAATTTTAATGCGTACACACTCTTTTAATACGTACACACTCTCTTTTGTTTGATATATCATGAAAACATAAATAATTTCTAATATGTTCATTCCATTTATTGAAAATACATAAACCAAATGAAGGCTAGTCAATTCACTCAAATTTGGTAAAAAAGTTGTAACTTTTCTTCTTATTTTCCTCAATTCATGTTAGCAAATAAAATCATCTAAACCAACTTTCGAGAAAAAGGAATATAAATGCTGAAGAAGTCCATAATATCTTTTATTGCAAAATCACTTGCCAAATAAGATCAATATTTAAAAATATATTCCATACATAGTAAAGCAATATAAAATAAAATAAGACATTTTAACCAGAAATCCCCTTGTATATAGTTATTTATATTACAAAAGAGTATCCCTAAATAAAAAAATCTCTTATGATGTTGTGAATTAAGATAAACTTGACTAGAATGGAGCAGCCTTAGTGAAGCATGATAAGACTATTGATAATCCGGCCTCTTGGGACTTGTAGTATAAGGAAAAAGGTTTGTAGAAAGTGGAGACGGAGGATCAGGTATTAAATGTGAATATAAAGGGTGTTCAGGTGATGAAGGTGAAGAAAAAAGGCTTGGTGACAGTAAAGGCCTATAAGGTGACTGAGGGGATATAAAATTCATGTTACTTTTTGGTGAAGTCAACATGAATTCAGAAGTTTTTGATAGAGGTTCCTTTGTTTGTGAGGAAGAATATCCATTCACAAGTTGGTTGCTTATATTCATAGGCAAAGTTGAACTCATAGCATTCATAAACATTGAAGGATTAGACACATTTGTTTGTGTTGAAGGAAAACCATTCACAAGTTGGTTACTACCATTTGTTTGTGAAGAATGGAAACCATTAACAACTTGGTTACTACCATTCATAGGATAAAAATGTTCCTGAGATTGAATTATTGGCTGATATTGAACATTTATATTGTTGAATACTTTTGGTTGAGGAGGGTAGAGTTGAAACTGGTTACCTCTTGAATTATCCAAGTTCAATGTTGGATCTTGAAAGTTTCTCATAAAAGAAGAAACTGGAGACTCAACAAGATTATTCTGTGAATTGTAAACAAGAGAAGGACAAGTAATAGGTTGCACATGATGTCCTAGCAGTGCATTGTATGGAGCTTGTGAATGAGGTACTAGTGCCGGAACCTTAACCGGAATTGGTGTCCTCACAATGGACAATGGTGGAGGCCGAATCTTCTGCAACCTTGTGACATTTTCCTGATATTTTGGTGAGGAAGAGAAACCATTCACAAGTTGGTTATTGGTGTTAATAACATTAAAAGATGTATTGGTAGCATGAAAAGACGTTGAAGGATTGGACACATTTGTTTGTGTTGAGGGGAAACCATTCACAAGTTGGTTCTTGTAATTTGTTTGTGAGGAATGAATACCATTCACAAGTTGGCTACTATGATTCATAGGATAATAATGTTCTTGAGATTGAATTATTGGATGATATTGAACATTTGTATTGTTGAAGGCTTGTGATCGAGGAAGGTAAGGTTGGAACTGGTTACCTCTTGAATTACCAATGTTCAGCGGCATTGAGTCTTGAAACTTAGAAAGATTACTTTGTGAATTGTCAACAAGAAGAGGACCAGCAATAGGATGCACATGATTTCTTGGTACTGGAGGAAAAAACTGAACCGGAGCTGGTGGCCATGATGCATTTGATTCATCTCCTGTAATGTGCTTAATAAAACTCTTGAATTCATCTTTGTGAACCTCATAAAAGTTTGACTTACTAGTTGTACTATTGTTCCCAACATCAATAGTTTGTTGAAAATAAATCTTTCTTTTGTTCTTCCTTATTTCGTTTACTCCCAACCTCTCATCATGCTTTTTCGAGTTTTCCATTTTTCGCAACCTAAAAAGTTACACAATGAAATTCCCCCAGTATACAAATTAACATTAACACCAACAAAATACAAAAACCATTATCCATCACAAAAATAGACTCAATTAAAAAACTAAACCACAAACCAAAATTATAAAATGAGAAAAATAAGCAAAAACATACCATCCTTAGGAATATAATTACTATATTTTTTTACTGCAGCATGATTAATATATAAATAAATTACAAAAATTATTCAAAAAATAAATTATATGATAAATATATCACTTGCTTTTATCATATTTTATGTTTTGTTTGTTTTTTATAATTTTACTTTTCTAAATAAAAAATTTACTAAATTATTTAAATTTTCGGTCTATTAGGTTCCTTTTACTTTGTTGGTAAATTCTTTCCATTTAATTCTAGTGAGTGACTATTTGACCAAGGCAGGAGCTGTGGTTGAATTCAGTTTAATGAACAAAAGTATAATTTTTTTACTACAACATGATTAATATATAAATAAATTATAAATTATTCAAAAATTGTATTACATGATAAATATATTACATATTTTTATTATATTTCAATGTTTTGATTGTTTTTATAATTTTATTATTTAAATATTTTTTACCAAATTATTTAAATTTTCCTTCTACTGAGTTATTTTATTTGTTGATAAACTCCTTCCATTCAGTTCTAGTGAGTGACTATTTGACCAAGGCATGAACAATAGTTGAATTCAATTTAATAAACAAAAATATAATTTAAATTCAAAATGTGATACATTCCATTAAATGTTGGTAATATTTTTAAATATATTCTAAGGACATGGTTCATGAAATTAAAAGTACAAATTACAAATAAAATATACAATCGTTAATATAGTGATATTTTATGTTTAAATAATTATCTTAAAGTCTTTTTTTAAAGAATATCCTAAAGTCTTTTTGGTGTTTAAGTTATAGCACCATACTATGAAATAAGTTGAGGGTAAATTTAGCACTATCCCTCCCATCATTTAAACTAATTTATCCTTTTTATAATAGAATTAAACTATTAATTAAAAATGTTAACTAAATCTCATTATAATGAGAACTATTCCAGAAATATTAACTAAATCATTTTTTTTAGGGAAACAAACTCTTTTTTTTTTTTTACAGAAGGAAAACACTCTTATATATCTGTTCCCTTTCGTTTTGAGCCTTAAGTTTAGTATTTTTTTTTATAGGATAAGCCTTAAGCTTAGTTTTTTTTTGTGTATATTACACGATTATCGTGTAACTTCGGGATTTGGATCATCTCTGCCTTTTTTTGTGCAGCCCCCTCTTCTTTTCTAATCCAATGGTTGATTAACTCATAAATGAACAAAAAACAACACCAAAGAAAGAGAAAAAAAGGTGAATGAATGGCTTAGATTATGTCAGAACAAACAACATGAGAGAAATGGTTGGAGAGGATCCAAATCTGTGACTTCGGTACGCCTTTGTTTTAGGGGGTTTCGGCACGCCTTGTCCTCGACATTTTTTTTTTTGAAAGGAACCTTGTACTTGACATGTTATCAATAAAATTTTATATTCAAAGAAGAAAAAACAAACATTTATAAGTTTGTATCATAATAACTCACAAAATTCAAGACTTTATCCCCTCAAAAAAAAAATCAAGACTTTATACATTAACAACAAAAATAATCAAAACTTTATACATATATCGACATGAATTCATGCAACTAGTTTAATCATCATAAAAATTTGAACTTTTCCATTAAAGCATCAACACATGCATATAAAATTCGTAATTCTAACCCTCTAACTCTAAACTTAGTTTCAAGAAAGTGTCCTTACCTTAGGCGCTTTTATTCCTAGAAACATGTATCCCCTTGAAATAGGTCACCACAAGGGAAATTGGAACTTCAAGGAAAAAAACCCCAACAAAGTGATAACAAAGGAAAATGGTTCAAACGCACGGAAGAGAATAATAGAGACTTGTAAGAGTTTTTGATTCACAAGTGCCGGTGGAGGTGTGAGACTGTTATAGAGGTCATAGTTTGTCAAATTTTTGAGTGAAGTGATGAGTGTGCGTTCAAGTGAGTTTAAATAGATCAGTGTGGCCAAAGAGAAAAGGGATGAGGTGTCATAGACAATGAGAATAGATAGGAGTTATTTTTTTTTTTTTGACAAAAATGGAGAGGAGTTATCATGGTCAATAAAAATGAGAAATTTAGGTGTGTACAGAGCGATAAAAGATTAATTTGGCATAAAATTATTTGATTTTGTGAGAAAATAGAAAAATAATAATGTGGTTTCTTGCTTAGTAAGCATAAAAGATTGTACATGTGACTCAATAAAGTTAAATCAGAATCAAATAACTTTCTTTTGTGAGGAAACAAAAAACATGAGAGAATCAAGAAGTTTCTTTATTTAGAATGTCTTACTTTTGAATGAAATCTTTCAAAGATTGTTAATAAAAATACAAGATGATGTGTTTCTGGATGAAATCTTTACTAACATTAGGAATTAAAATACTATGATGACATATTCTTGAAGAAGATCTTTACTAATGTGAGAGTGAAAATTATCCAACAAGAGAGAGACAATGGTGTGAGAAAAAGAGCTGTTAAAATGGGTTACTCATATGATCTAGTCCTCCAACTCAGATAAAACATAGGTTTTGAGCCTTAAAATTCCAACCTAGAATTATTTAGGGCTTTTTAGCGGTCCTAAATAGTCCACTATCCATTAGGGTTAGCGCTTGTATGAGCCATGGGTAGCTTGTCTGACAAACATAACTAAAAATGCTAAAATAAAACAGTAAAAATTTAAGAATCACTAAAATTTTACCTTTCTATAGAATGAAAACAATTCTAGTTTTTTAAGAAGGAAGATTGAGTCACTCCAAAATATTCATTTTTTTATAATTTTCTTTATTGTATTTTTTAATTATATTTTTTGTATGAATAAAAAGTAATGCTTATAATAATTTTTTTCGAAACTTTTTGTTATATTTTCAAAAATTGAAAATAAATAAGGGACAGTTCGTTAACCCACGGTTCGTATAAGACGGAGCCCGGGTAATATTTTTAGAGTCCTTATTAAAAGAATCTTGCTTTTCTCCCAACAAGATTTGCTCACTCCTAACCAAACTTCCGAAAATACCCATGCGTGAGTTAAGTCACGCATGTGTTAAATTCAGCGTGACTTAACTCACGCAGCGTGACTAGCCACGCTGAAAATTCACACTGTTTATAACCTACGTGAGTTAACTCACGCATGTTATAAACCCTGCGTGAGTTAACTCACGCAGCGTGACTTAAGTCACGCAGGGGTATTTTCGGAAGTTCAGTTGGGAAAAGAGCAGAATTCTCCCAAGTAATCTTTTAGGAGTGAAAAATGAGGAAAATCCAATTGTAATCTTTTATAAAATCCTAAGTGTGATCTATAGCATAAATGAGAGGTGTGTATCCAAAAAATTTAGTGACAAGGGAAGTCCAAATGTTTTCTAACTCAACTATCCAAATTGCTATTTGCTCCCAAAAAAATAATCAATGCTTATCTATTACTTCCAATTCAATTACACACAATAAATCAATTTCACTTAGATCACCCTCCAAATAAATAAGTTATAATATCCCTAATCTCGTTAATTCTAATAATATTGATAAAATTTGATAAGAAATAAAAACCGTCATTTTAAACCTTTAAACAATGGAATTTGACCAAAATCACACGAGCGCGCATGACGTAGTGCTGCGTTATGCTCAGAGGCCTCTTTCCATGCAAAAATGTATGGTCTTTTATTAAATTAGGTGTTTTCATTGCACGAGTAAGGACAATGGCATTTTTCCCTCACATCTATATATAGAGAGTTGGCCAAGGAAACCAGAATTTTATCTTATTTCCCTTCTTTCTCTGTCTTCTCTCACGGGTAAACACACCTTCACACCACCATCAACTATTCATCGCCATTCTTCCAATTATCACCATAAAACTCACATGTAATTGATAATCTAGAAAGTTTGACCCAATACACAGTTAAAGAAACTTAGAGAAAGTGGATTGGGAATTGATTAATCAATGAGGAGTTGAGAAATTGGAAGTTAGGGTTTCTTGGAGAAAATGCAGAACTAGAGAGAAAAGCTAGAAATTGGGTGGAACTAGAGCAAAGAAGGAGTAATATGGAAGCATGAAGAACCAACATTCACCCTTAGTTTATGTTATGGACCGGTCAGAAGACCAGCCGCACAACGACACGTGGCATAAGATACACTGCTATAAGGCTCCACACTCAAAGGAGCACGCCTTCGCGCGAGGATCACTATACACGTCCTGCTCCGTCCGTAATCATACGCCGCATAACTCGGAGACGGTTATGACCAACGAGAGCCTATATAAGGGTGAACTTGCTTCACCCTCAAGGTACACATCACTTTTCACAACACTTGTTACACAATCTTTCTCAGCTCCATTACTGACTTGAGTGGCAGAGAGTTGCTCACACACTCTAAAGACAGTTGCTAAGGACAGTCGCTCACACACTCTCTCTTTGATACTCTCTCAATGTATGGTGCCACATGTCAGCTTTTTTAACTTGTACCTGTTTACCTTCTTTGAAAGTTTATTTCATATTTTTTAATTTATTTTTATTATAAGAAACTCAAAGGTCATCTCTGCTGCACGACATAACATTGCAAGTTCTCCCAGATTATTTTTATTTGAGTGGAAATAAAGACTACACAACAACAAGTATAGATTACTACAATCTTTCACGGTACTACAAGTTCTGTCCAAATATAAATTTTAGATAGTTTTATTTGAAACTATTTGGTATACAGAGTATACTAATGCAATAATATTTGGACAAAGACCCATTACAAGTTCCAAATAATACTGCAATTTTTTATTTTGCCGATAAAAGAAAGTCTGCATTATCTATTAACTGCCATTTGCTTCACACCATAGAAGAAGAAAATGGACTTGTCATCTTTGATTATGTCAATATAAATGAATAAAATCCAAAAGATGTATCGTAAACAAAAAACACCACCACAAACAATCACACTTCTGGTTTCCATTAATTTCTTTTGAAATATCAGCTATCGCTCAAACTTGCATCAGTTCATTTTTTCTGGCTTCCATTGATGAGGGGTTCAGACCTGCAGTGGGGGTCAATCGAAATCCACTGCTCACCACAAATTTGGCCCGACAAGAGGCAAAGGAGTCTGTTAAGGTAGATGGAAGACAAGGACAATGCAAACGGAAAAGGATGTTCTATTTGAGTTGGGATCTCTGTGTTTGTTTTCATTGTTGTGATGATGGTAAGAGTAATAACAATAAAATGTTAAAAAATAAAAAATAAAGGAAAGTGTTGAAAGCCTCTTAACCTGGTCTTCCGGTTAGCAAGTAAAGAATAGAGAAAGAAGGACACGTGGCACCATACATTGAGAGAGTATCTAAGAGAGAGTGTGTGAGCAAGTGTACCTAGCATTCCTCCTTAGGATAGTCAATTCACTCAAATTCGATACAAAAGTTATAATTTTTCTTATTCTTTTCCTCAATTCATGCTAGCAAACAAAATCATCCAAAACAACCATCGAAGAAATAGGAATATAAATGTTGAAGAAGTACATAGTATATTTTATTGCAAAATCACTTGCCACATAAAATCAATATTTATAAATTAATTCTATACATAGTAAAGAAATATAACAATAAAAGAAGACATTATGACAAGAAATCCCTTTGTATTTATTTCTTTATATTACAAAAGAGTATCCTTACATTAAAAAACTCTTATGAGACTAGGAATAAGATAAATTTTGCTAGAATGGAGCACCCTTGATGAAGCATGAACAACCTATTGATAATCTAGCCTCATAGGACTTGTAGTAGAAGGAAAAAGGCTTGAAGAAAGTGGAGATGGGGGATCGAGAACTAAATGTGAATATAAAGGGTATTCAGGCGATGGAGGCGAAGAAAAAAGGCTTGGTGATAGTATAGGCCTATAAGGTGATTGGGGGGATAGGAAATTCATGTTATTTTCTGGTGAAAGCAATATAAATTCAGAAGTTGGTGATAGGGGGTCATTTGTTTGTGAGGAAGAAAAACCAATCACAGGTTGGATATTGTCGTTCGTAGGGAAAGTTGGATTGGTAGCGTTCAGAGACATTGAAGGATTAGACATATTTGTTTGTGTTGAAGGGAAACCATCCACAACTTGGTTACTACCATTCAGAGGATTTATGTTGTTGAATACTTGTGGTTGAGAAGGGTACAGTTGAAACTCGTTACCTCTTGAATCATCAAAGTTCATTATTGGGTCTTGAAAGTTTCTCATGAAAGCTGACCATGGAGACTCAATGAGATTATTTGGTGAGTTATAAACAATAGGAGGACTATTAACAGATTGCACATGATTTCTTAGAAGTGTATTGTTTGGAGCTTGTGAAAGAGGTACTGGTGTCGAAACCATGACCGGAATCGGTGGCCTCACAATGGACAATGGTGGAGGCCGAAGCTTTTGCAACCTTGTAACCTTTTCCTGAGATTTTGGTGTGTAAGGGAAACCATTCATAAGTTGGTTATTGTTGTTAACATTAAAAGTTTGATTGGTACAATTAAGAGACATTGAAGGATTAACCACATTTGTTTGTAATGAAGGGAAACCATTCAGAAGTTGGGTATTAGCATTTGTTTGTGAGGAATTGAAACCACTCACAAATTGGTTGCTACCATTAATAGGATAATAATGTTCTTGAGATGTAATTATTGGATTATATTGAACATTTATATTGTTGAACACTTGTGGTTGATTAGAGTAAGGTTGAAACTGATTACCTCCTGAATTACCAATGTTCAGCGGCAGTAAGTCTTGAGAGTTTCTCACCGAATCAGATATTGGAAACTCAACAAGATTACTCTGTGAATTGTCAACAAGAGGATTACCAGCAATAGGCTGCACAGGATGTGCTGGAAGTACATTGTACTGCCCCTGTGAGGGAGGTGCTGGAGCTGAAACCTGAACTGGAACTGATGGCCTTAATGCATTTGATTTATTTCCCGTAATGTGCTGAATAAAACTCTTGAATTCATCTTTGTGAACCTCATACTGATCTGAATGAGGATAGAGATATCTACCGTTAGGTATAATATTGTTTCCATCATCAATTGTTTGTTGAAAAGAAATCTTTCTTTTGTTTTTCCCTGTTTGGTTTACACCCAAACTCCCATTATGCTTTTGAGAGTTTTTCATTTCTTGCAACCTTAGAAGTTACAAAATCAAAACCCCCACTTTTCAAAAAATGGTTACACGCAAAAACTACAAAATACCACCAATTTAAAGGATAAAACAAAAAAGTGAGAAAAGTGAGATGAGTGAAAAAGTCGAACACCTTATGGCATTTTATAGGATTTTTTTTGTCGAGTCAGCAATGGCAAAAGGAGATGAATTTGAAGGGTATTTTAGGTAAGACAACTTTGATTTAACTAATGTGTTCACGTGTAAAGCGTGAACACTTATTTTAAATGAAAAATATGTTGACAAACAATATTATTAATCTTTTAATAATATGGTTGGAAAATAGTTTGTCTATTTAAAATATTAGGTTGAAATAAAATATTAGGTTGATAATATGGGTGACAAATATTTATGTTTTAGTTTACCCCTAGGTTTTTGCTCCTGGTGGGGTGCCCCTGGTTTTGGTGTTCTGCTTGATTGTTTTTGCTCCATTGTATCATTTGTGCCCTCCTTGACAGAGCTTGTGGTTTTGTCTAATTTTTAATAGTATTTTAGTTGTTTAAAAGAAATTGAAATAATATTATGTTACACAGTAAACAACTATTTAATGTGGTTTGTTCAAAGTTCATGGTTAATCTTTTTTTGATGAGAACATTTTTATACTATATATATATATATATATATATATATATATTTGACTAAATCATGATTAATATATAAGTAAATTATTTAATTCATCCAAAAATGTATTATATGATAAATATATTACACACATTTATAAATTTTATTGTTTCGGCCTCGCTGTAGAGAGTTGTTGGTTCTTGGACTTTTTTGTGTTGACGGTTGGTTCATACACCAAATACCTGACCTTTGTTTATTTAGAATTAATCATTGGAGGTTGGATCATATTTGTGGCTTAAAATGTTTGTAATGCCTATTTGGGTTGTCCTGCACATTTGTGTGTTTTTACTAGGTCAGATTTATGTCCCCTAGTTTTTTTCTGTATTTTTTTTTGCTTTTTTTAAATAATATTTATGAGCTCTTGACACAAGATTATGGAATAGTTGAGAAATCACCTATTCCCTTTCTTGATGTTATTATGCTCTGGCCTTGTTAAAAAAAATAATTGTTTCGCTTGCTTTTTATAATTGTATTTTTCTAAATAAAAAAAATTGATTATTTTTTTTTATAATTATTAAGTTTTTTTTTGTCGGTAAACTCCTTCCATTAAGTTCTAGATAGTGAGTATTTGACCAAGGCAAAAGTAGAGGTTAAATTCACTTTAATGAACAAAAGTATAATATAAATGAGAAATATTCCTTCTATTTTATTTTTTAAATTTTTTTTAGAATAAATGAATTTAGCAGTACACAATAAAAATAAAATATACAATCTTTAATATAGTGAGAAAATATACCTTTTCGTTGACTACTTCTCTCTCTGTTTTTTTTTTTGTTTTTGTAATTCCTTAATTTTATGATTCATGAATTGAGAAATATAAATTAAAAATTAACCTCTCAAAAATAAATTAAAAACTAAATATACAACTTTTAGTATAGCGGTATTTTAACTAGCAACGGTTTTTCCTAACAAAAGAAAACAGCTATGAATTTTTCTAATTTTTCGTTTCTTTAAAGGTTTTCTAGAACATGTCAGTCATTTAATAAGAAAAACATGAAATTTTTTTTTTGGTTTTTATTTTTTAATTTGGTGGAATACATTAATTTAATTTTATATCCTAAATTAAATAGGAAATATATAGTACTATAATATAAAACAATTTAATTTGCATATACTGATGGTGTAAAATCTTTTTACACATGATGTCCTATTTTTAGTTTAGTTATTGAAATATCTCTAAAAACATGTATTTTGTATGATTTAATTGGAAGCATGTGTAAAAATTATTACACTGTCAATGCTCAGAAATTATTCTCAAAAAAATAATTATCCTAATTCAAGTGGTGGACTTATACACTCTTCATTTTTTGTCCAACATTTTTTAATATATGAGCTTACTACAATATTGGATAAAATGCAAGAAAAGAAATTTATTATTCTATATTTAAATATTTATCATAAAGTCTTTTCTTAAGGAACATGTAACATCCCATATTGCTTTTGGGACTGTCGACTGACTCCACACACCAACACGAGAAACTTCTAAGAAGATTTTCCATCCCAAAATTGCTCCAAGTCAAGCACGCTTAATGTGGATTTCTTTTGGATTGGTGATGCACACTTCCGTGTTTAATTTGATTAGTGTAGTTGTGCAATGGCAAGTGTACCAGTCGTTTTCATCAAGTAATAAAGTTAGTAAGTAGAGTATCGTATCCACAAGGATTATCCTTTTGTCCGAACAATTCTTGTTACTTATTTTTGTAAGTTTGACGGTATAAAAGTTAGTTGCAATTTTTATCTGTTTGCAACAGAGCGAATTTACCTGTTTTTGGTTGCAGAAAAGTAAGCAGCGGTTAGGATTCTTCGAATCTCCTCTATATATTTATTGTTGGATACTAAGTAATATAAATGTCACGTTTATTTATCTTTTGGTGACTATAGAAGTGATAAGTTCATTAGGAGTTTCCTAAATAGGTAGGGCACCACCTGACCCAATGGGTTTTAGCCACTGGGTACCTAATTAGGCCTTTCCCTCTGATGGCTAACTGCACCTGATGATTGCACGGTGATCCTTACGTGTGCGGTCTTGCTAATTCAAACGTAATTGAAACATAAACTTTATATTGGCTTTCCAGTGTTTCCCAAAGCAATGAAGGTCAAGGTCCCCTTAGGTCTGCCCATCTATGAATCTTAGGGCACTCATAGCACACTCTCTAAGCTTACTTAGTAGTTCTACAAACGGGCAACCCTAATCTACGTCTACCTTACTAAGGGTTTCAAGAGAATGTCTTACTAGGTTATAGATTTAAGTCAGACAGCTAGGTGCTTGTTTCCCTAATTACTAACCAGTTAATTCCTAGCTTCGGTAATGCACCACACGACCCAATGGGTTCTAGCCACTGGGTACCTACATCTAGGGTCAACAATTCCTATGATATCTTTGACTAATTAATAATTACTTACTTCCTAGTCAGATAGTTAACGGTAAAAGGATATAAATATCAAGATATAAGCATCTAGTTAGTGAAAACAATATTAGGTCCTGTCACAACCTAAGTACCTAATCTAGGGTTACACCTCTCACAGAAATAAATACTATAATCTAATAAAATTCTATAGTGGACAAAAGCATAATTAAAATAAATAAACGACAAATTAAATTAAATAAATATCCAACAAAAATATACAGAGGATTGAGTCATGTTCTTTGTGTGTTCTTCTCTTGTATCGTTTTGATGCGCGACTAGGATTGTTTGTTATTTGTGAGCCTTTCTTGTATCACCTTGATGCATCGTGTGCTAAACCAAGGCTTTGAAGCAAGGTTGTAGTTTGTGTTTGAAGGTAACTTCACCATATTGAGTTGAAATCTGATAATCACAGGGGCTGTGATTGATTGTAGGATAGTGAGATAGGATCTCAGATCTAGGAGTTTGTAGGTTGAAATCTAGAAGGGTAGGTCCTAGGTCTTAAGTTGTAAACGTGATTTGCTGAGAACTTTAGAACAAGGACTACGCCAGTGGATTTCCTTCCTGACTTGGTAGCCCCCAGAGTAGGTGTGTTTGTTACCGAACAGGGTCAACAAACTCTATGTGCCTTTTTACTTTCTTTTCATTTATTTTCTTGCATAATTTATGTTTGTTAGCATGATGTTGGAACATTAAACGCAACATCCGTTTTCTGTGTATATAGTGTTGGAACATCGCATAAAACATTTTAAAACTAGTGTGCTAGAATTTCAGGTATTTATAGTGATAGGTTCCACCTGGTTTTGGGCTAAAAACGCGGGCTTTACCCACAAAAAAGCAGGAAAAAAACGTTTTTACCCCGCACTTTTTCATTGCTCGGGGCACACACTCCATGCCCTTGGCGTATGGGAGTGTGAAACTCACCATGCCCTAGGCGCATGTGAGTGCGTTTCAGGCCCTTTTTCTCCGTTTTTGGGTGTTTGCTTCCATATAAGTAGTCTTAGGACCTTGGAACAAAATTCCTCCCTCTATAAAGTCTCTGAGGCATCTTGAATCTTCATTCTTTATCTTCCCAAGGTCCTCGCTAATCTTCAGATGTTCATGCCTTTTCGATTTTCATGATTTCTTCTTGAATTACATCAAAAACATCCTAAAATTGCAATGTTTCGAGAAGAATAGAATTACAGACTCAAATATAGAAAACATTACTAATGTCCTGAAATCATAGGCAATTAGTTTAATACTTCTCTATTTATTTTCTGGTTAAACCTATTGAAAAAGACTAAAACACATGCTAAGAATAACGTAAGATGACCGATCATTAGTTGACTTCTAGCATAAACTTTGCTAATGAAAAAAGCCCATTGTAAAAGGTCTCCATTTGAATGCACGCAGGTATCCCATGGTGAGGAAACCTTCTCCATAGATCTTAGTACCTTTCCCAAGCTTCAAAAAGCGTTTCTTCGTTGGTTTGCCTGAAAGAGATTATGTCATTCCTCTTTCGAGAATTAAGGACCAGAGGAAAAAATTTCACTAGGAACTTCTCTGCAAGTTCTCTCCATGAGGTGACGGATTTGGTTCAAGAGAGTTTAACCAAGCTTTAGCTCTCCCTGTTAAAGAGCAAGGGAACAACCTCATCTTGAAACCATCATCTTATATGCCTCGAATCTTGAAATTTTCTTCTACTTCAGTGGATTGCTTCAGGTGGAGATTAGGATCATCTGTGACTGCTCCTGAAAACTGGCCAATAGTTTGCAGCATCTGGATCATGAAAGGTTTGAACTTGAACTAAAAAGTAGTGACTTCTGGTTACATTATACTAGTGTGGAGTGACTTCTGGTTTGAACTCGAACTGAAAAGTAGTGACTTCTAGGTTTGAACTCAAACATTGCATACTCCCTGATGGACCTCCCCTTGTCATTTACCATGTCAATAATATTGTTGTTTTCAGCCAAGTTGATGGATGAATCTTCCTATGAACTTGACTTGTTGGAGCTGTAGCTCTCGATAAATTATGGATCTAGTTATTCTAGATTGGGGTTCATCTTAGACTTGAATAATTGCCTCCTTTTTTTTAGTGTCCTTTTATATTTTAGTATCAAGGTGGAATTTTGGTGAGGATTGTGCTCTGTGCATTCATGAACACACTTGCTAAAAATTCACCAAATTTCACAAGTAAAGTAAAAACAAAAATATCAAATAAGCTAACTACTAAAAATGAAAAACTACTAAAACTATAACGCCTTGCAGTCCCCGGCAACGGAGCCAAAAACTTGGTGTCTCTCAAAACACGATAAGTATTTTAAGATTGAAATATGAAGTGCAAGTATACACTGTCCAAGTTATAGTATAAAAAGATATCAATCCCACAGGGACTGTGGAGCTATAGTTTCAAATAGCTTTTCAGTAGAGAACATATATGGAAAGAAATAAAATAAATCATTTGTCGTAACACTAAAAGTAAAAAGTTAAGTTTAGGAAAGCAGTTAAAGTTTGTAGAAAATATCAAGATGGAAGGTGTGGTTTAGAACAAGGTTCAGTTATGATATAAATTACTGCGATTTACAGAGTTTTAGCTGGATATAGTCGAATGTGTCACTCAGAGCTATAGCCGGTTCAAAGAATCTTTAGTCTTTGAGATTTGTCCAGTGCTATATCCTGATATAGCTGATATGTCTCACCCATAGGGCTATATCCTTAAACTCTGGCTTTATCGCTTATTTAATGGAGGAGTCTTGCCATTTTTCACTCTTATGCACGACTTAATTCCGATCCTCAGTGCCATACGTCAAAGATACATTAAAGAATGTAATACTAAGCTATAGCGTGGTATGGCTTTAGTGATTCAATGTTATGGCCGTTTATTAACCTCTTAAGTTAACTGAGGTTCACCGAACTATAGCTTCCTATAACGTTAGTTTTACGTTCAAGTCTCTTGTCCTCTTTCTGATGTGATCAAGAGTTCCATTAGCATGTGGAAAGAAAACTATAAAATAATGCACACAAAAAAAAGTGTCTTGATATTTTATTTCACTATTTTGGCATTATTGGACAACAATTCTTCCTGTTACTAATAGCCATAAATTGGCATTTAATATTTAAAATTACCTGAGCTTTTCTTTGGGGCAGCCATCACACATATTATACAATCAAGAGATATTAAGGTCTGCAAAATTGAGTGGCAAGCAAGGTCCCGTTGACTTTTTATTTGCTTCATTATGAAATTATTTGTAAGGCATAAATGCCATTTATTTTCTTTCTTTAAATTACTTATAACTTTATTAAGTCAAATAAGGCCTAGAGCTATATATATTGTAATTCGTTTTATGAAATAAAGAAGGTGATCTTATCAAGAAAGCACCTGTCTTGTACAGATCCTCTACCAAACTAAACATCTTCCTTGGATTGGGAATTTGTTTGGTTACCATTTTCTGCCTATTTCCATCATTCTTTAGCCTTAATACCAAAATCCCCCCATTATTCACAAATATATTCAAATCAAAATCATATCTCCTTTTGACCTTTATCACTTTCACTCTGTTGGTGCTTAAGGGCTAACTCGTATCAAATAAAAAGGTCATGCTCCTTACTTTGTCAAGGTAACGAGCTATATCATTAAAAGTAAAACTTATAAGGAATCACTTCTAATGGTTGTCAATAAAAACAATTTATCAGAGTAAAGCACGGCGCTGCAGTTTTATATATTGCAAGTAATTAACAAATCATAACTTCACCATGTCTAAACCACTTGAAGGGGTTTAGCTCATGGTGAGCTGAACCATGGAAATGGAAATAAATGAAAACATAGAAAACTAAATTAATAAAATAGATAGAGTTGTCACAAGATTACAATCCTTGAAGGATTAAGATGAGCCAAAGCATCACAAAGTAATTTACTCTAAGAACTCTAGAATCTAGCTACCATGCTCATCTATGGTAGAAGATGAGATGAAATAAGATCTCTAAAGCTGCTAACCCTAGCCTCTCCAATTTTAATGTGAATTTTCGGACCCTTGGCACTAACACATAAATGTCCTCTTATAGTACAAGGTCACACACTACAAGTTGTACGCAAATTCTTGCGTTGTTCTCCCGTTTTCGATCGTTCTTCCGTCTGGAAACTCCAAGGAACTTGAAATGAATTTTCTTGAATTTGTATTGTATTCAAAAACCTTCTAAGAATTATTGACTTTGGTCTTCATATCGTTCACGTGATGTCTTGATTTGTCAATTTACATAATTTTTCACTACAAAACACTCAAAACACCTATAGAGTTGCATGATCTAGGAAAAAGCGAATTACAACAGCTCGAGTAAAAACAGTACAATATGTTCCTCAAATCGTTATAGACTAATCCAACACATGAATTGTTACTATCACGAAGATTCAAACATGAGACTTAAAATGAGCACACTCCGAGATCTCAAGCCTAGGCAGTAAATGGTTTTTTACCATGTCGCATATTTTGCATTTGCGATTGCAAGATAATTCCTAGGACATGAAGTTGAACTAGTTATGCTATGGTTAGTATACAAATTAATCAACTGAAGTTGAACTAATTAACTTAAGCCAGATGATTATTCAGCTGGCATGGCCATTCTTTAGGAAAATAACAACAAATTGTGATATTTTGCAACACTAAATCAATTGCCTCAACAATGATTTTTGCAATCTTTTTAGCCCCTACCAAAACTGCACTATAAACATCAAAAGTCTAAATTCAAAACTTGAAAGTTGCAAGAACCATATTTAATTGTTCAATTTTTTGCTCTCATCTATTTAATGTTATGTCATGCTTTCATCTATACATTCAAAACATACACATGTTATCCAATTGTGTACACATTGTGACCAATATAACAACCAGTGTGCCTCTTGTTCACAGATCCCTTAACATCTTGATAGTTTTATAAACCATTGGAAAGATAGGAAACCTATACCAAGTCTATATTATCATAGTGCACATCACTTCCTAATGCAAGTTGGTCGTGATTTTGAGAAGCTATATCTTGTAGCTCTGATTCAACTAGACTTCACCTGCATCTTGCGAACTTGAAAATAAAGACAGCAAGCTGCGATAATTCACTCTCTTAACGTAGCTCCGAAGATCATTATTATCGATCAAATGAGCCCAAAGGGATTTTCCATACTCAAATGGACACTTACGGCAAATAGGACTTTTATTTTTTTTGGTTGATAATTGCAAATGTGATTTGTGACATCTAACAACCAGGGACCGATCCTAGTATAAGGGAGGGGTAGCCATTGCTACCCAATTATTATTTTTTTTGAACGAGTAGGTATATTTTTATATTTAGTTACCCCTAATAATACATATTTAGCTACCCTAAGTTTTATTTTAAGTAAAATAATTTTTTTCCATCCTTATTTAGCTTTCGGTTGAACTTGAAATTATTTGATTCTGTTGTATAGGAACCAGAGGATCAGGGCCGGCCCATAGCTTGTTGAGGCTAGGCTAGGCCACCGGGCCTCAAATTTTTTGGGGCCCATAATATTTTTTTTAAAATATAAGACAGAAAAAATAAGTTATATATTGTTAAGGTTACCAAATAAATGATCGCTGCATTGCGGCTCAGTGGTGAAGCTTCCTGCATTTTGTTGACGGGTCCTTTGTTCAACACCCAGCAGGCTCTCTTTTTTATTTTTATAATATTATTTATGTTAGTCAATTATTTTATTTTTCTCTACTTTTTGTTTGGCCCATGCTCTTAATTGAAAAACATCCTTGCATAAGTATTGGAAAGAAACCTTATAACATGCAATCGATGTTTTTTTTTACAAAATTTTTATGTTATTTATAAGTTATATATAAAAATTGATTTTTGTTGTCGCTTTTATGAGAACCCAACTTCTAAAATTAAAACGGGGCCTTCAAAATGTTTAAGACGGCTCTGCAAAGGATTAACACTCAAAAGAGATAAATAAATAATAATGTCAATCTTTTCAAAATTTAACAACACTCTCTCTGAGTTGTGCAAAACATTAGTAGAATCAGTGAAGTCAAAGCGTTGTCATTTAATTGGTAGATTGATTCGTCTTGTTTTGACACTCTTAGTCTCCACAATGACAACAGAGAGAGCTTTCTCATCAATGAAAAATCTCAAGACAAAACAACAAAGAAACAAAATGGCTGATGATTTTCTTTTGAATAGCTTGGTTATTTACATTGAAAAGGACATTGCAAGCCAGTTTAATTTAGATGCAATTATGGATGAATTTGAGTCTTTGAATGGACGCCGAATTCAATTTTCATAAATATCTATTATTAGTTTTTATTGTGATTTTTTTTTCCTGTCGAGTTGGATTAGTTTAAAATGAAAAATTTCTTTGTATGTGATCACCTCATGAAAATATTGTTAGCTTCGCCGCCGCTAACATCATAACTATGTTGGCATCCCAGACACTACCAATCACTTGGAGTACCACAAAATTATATAAGACAGAAAAACAAATTAGACTTTAGGGGAGTAGGCCAAAACCCAAGTGAACAATTCGATAAATCTAGAACAAGGAAGAGATATTCTGTTTCTTAAAATACTCCTAAGAAGCAAAATTTAGGACAAGGAATAAAAACATCCATCACATTGCATCATAAACAAGAACTGAACAGGAGCTATCCATCCCCAAAACTTAAATAGAGAATCATAGAAATGGCCAAACATAGCATCAACATCTTTCAACTTTTGAAGATTCACATCAGTAAAGTAAACCAGCTTTCTTAAGAGCATTTTTATAGTCTTCAACACTTTTTTCTCGCACCTACATCCACAGTAAAATTGACAATGATTTATGTAAGATGCATATGTTCATAAACCTTGGCAAATGCATACAAAGTCTTCAAATTTTTAAATTTTTTGAAGATTCAATGTTTTGCATCATGCTGCATGGATCATCATAATCATAGTGCAAGTGCATTATCTAGTATAGCATATACCCCTTCTACATGGATGCCAAAATGTTCTTCAATCTTTGACATGACCATTTGCTCACTTTCATGGCATATCAGGTTAAATACAGCCCCTGTTCAATCAAATAAAGCAAATGTAAAACAATGAAACTTGTTATTACACCACTTGTGAAAATATCATGCATAACATTCTGAGGGTGAAATTACAACTTGACTTCAAATATGTTAAAATCTAAGCCAAATAAAATACTGATGGAGTACTTTGGTCATATCTCTTATTACTCATGTGGAATCTTTAAATATAAATAAATGATAAGATAAAACTTTTGAAATTGCAATTTAAGATAAAAAAATTTAAATATAATACCAACAAAATTTTTGGGGCCAAAGTTTACTCTTGTGATTATTATAATATATTGGAAAGAGATGAATAAAATACTACTATGTGAGTTAAATAATCTTTTGCATAAACATGCTGAATTTTAAATGAGCCACAAAACACAAAGCAGACAGTTTTGAAAACATACCCTTGCGCCCAAATCTCCCAGCCCTTCCAACCCTGTGCAAATACACCTCACAATCAGGCTCAGGTTCACGGGCACGAGTGTACTTGAGGGGAAGATCATAGTTGATAACCAAATTGACCTAAACAACGCAATGGAAGGATGCAAGAAAAACAAATGAGTACAAGCAAACATAACGGAAAAACACACACACACAGAGGGAGAGAAAGAGCACCTGATCCTGATCAAAGCCACGGGAAAGAACGTCGGTTGAGATAAGAACTTGAGTCAAACCATCTTTGAATTCCTTGACGATTATGTCTCTCTCTTCAGTTTGAAGAGCACCTTGTATGGAAGTAACCTCATAGCCAAAATCAACAAGAGCTTTGTGCAACATTTTTGCACTATTTCTAGAGCGCACAAATATAATAGTTTGCCCCACATTCTCTCCTAATTCGAATATATAATCTTTAATCACTTCAATCTTAGCGAGTTCATCGGTACATTGCACTTTGTACTGCTTCACTGCTTCTAAAGATAGCTCCTCTTTCTTCACAAAATATTCATTATACTCCTTCTTCGCAACAATCCTTGTAGTGAAATTCTTGACAGTGTCATCAAATGTAGCAGAAAACAGAAGAACCTGCAGAAACACAAGCCAATCGTTGGTCACCATCATATTACCCATATCACCAAATTCCGAATCTTCAAGGCTATCAAGTATATATGGACAGTGATGCTCAAGAACCGAAAGTTGAAACTTTTCCACCATTGAAGTACTCGCCATATCGATCTAGTAAAGAAACGATTCTTCCTTTGTTTGACTTCCATGATGAACGAAAAAAATTCAAACTTTTCAAACAACAATTAAGAAAGATAGTAAAGATTGAAACTTCACCTCGCTTTTTTCCTCTCTTTTTTTTCTCACTTTTCCTTTTGAAAATGATATCATTGAAACTAATGATTTTATTTTTCCTTTTTTCTTTTGCGGATTTTTTTTCTCACTTTTTTTCTTTTTAAAATGATGATATCTGTCTCTTCTACTAATTTTTTTTTTGAACTTTCAGGATTTTTTTAGTCAATTTTTTTAAAACTTGAAATTAAAAAACAACATAAAGAACAAAACTGATGCAATCTTATAGAGAACAAAACTTTAAAGGATAGGCAACATCTTATATTAACCTAAGCTCTGATTACAAACTGATGCAATCCTAGGAGCCTTCGAAATCAAATCGGGGACTGGGATGGTGGAAGAGTGGATAAATAACACAATTGGAGTGGATATCCGATTAAAAATACGAAGCCATCGCAATTGAATATGGACGTTCCGGTTGATAAGTCAGGGATAAGTGTCATGGGCTAAACCACTAGGCTCTGAGACGGCTCACAATAACTAAAGAGAAAAGAATCTCTACTGATTTACAAAATATAAATAAAATTTAATTTTCTTATTCCATAATTTGAATTACAAGATATGGAACTTCAAGTTTCATTTGACTCAATCAATAAACCCTAAATAATTCAAATTACAACTAAAAAATTTAAATTCGGATCATAAATTAAAAGAAAGCAAATAAATGGCTAATACATCCTAGAATTATTCCTTGCATTGTCAATTCGCTGCTCGTGAGATGTCCTTACTAATGGCAATTGAATGCCCAAACCATGATGTGTTGCAAATAGAAAAAAGAAAAAAAGAAAAAAAGAAAAAAAAGATGGGAATAAAAGGTGTGAGCTTCTTCAAATAAATTCCAAATGCCATAAACATTCCCATATTAGTTGCATAACATGATAGTAAGCTTCTAATGAAGATTCCAATATAAAACAAGTTCTAAAAAATTGATGTAAACATAAGCAACGTGAAATTATATTAATCCTGAACCGGATACCTTATTCTATGAAATAATTTCTTGTATGAATGGAAATGCTATACATGCAAGTGTACAAAGCAAGAGAAAGATCGATCAACAAACCTGACAGTTTGAATTGAATTTTTCTATTTCTTTTATTATCCTTAGAGAATCATCTTTAAATCCATCCTGCACAAACAAAGTTTTACAGTTATTAAGTAAATTAGGGCACATCGTATTTAAGCAACCAAATCTGCTAAAAAGTAAAGAAAAGAAAAAATACATGATAGAGTTGTACTAGTATGCCAATTGCAAGCTTAGTTAAACAACATCTAATCAAGATCAGCAAATTTACCTGAGCAAGCATTTGATCAGCCTCGTCAAAAACGAGAATCTTCAATCTCGTCAACCCGAGATTCTTATGATTCTTCAAGCTATTAATTGTGCCAGGAGTACCAATAACCACCTGAGCCATAATCGGTGGCCGTCTCGATGGTGGAATTTTGTCCATGCTAGGAATTGCAAGTTCCGAACTAATGCCCGTGTACTTTCCCATCTTTTGGAGAACCTCATTGTTCTAATACAAACACAACAATGAACATTTGCACCACATTAATTATGAATGTCAAATTAAATCAAATCAAATAAGCACTTAATTAAGTAGTTTAAATCTCCACCATTGTTTACAATCACTAAGATTAACCCTGAAATCATACTTTAAAATATTGACCAGTAGTGATTCTTGACTAGCATGACTCATGACAACTTAATTGAAATCATCACCGGATACATATTAGTTAATGCCTTGCATTCAGATAAAATATTACACAAAAAAAAAATGATTGTATTGTTCTTCATACATGCATTCAAATATTACTGCAATGCAACTCTTTCAAGTGCTAAAATATTACCGAAATCAGATTTCAAAAATTATTTTTAACTCACTAATTTCGGAAGTAAATTTCAAGACCACCATTTATACACATTCCCGATATTGATTTCAAAATATATTCAACAGGTTAAAAGTTAACAATTGTGTCCATATTTTCTACACAGTCTGTAACCACAATCCAGATTAGGGTTTCTGGCTTAAAAGAATCAAATCAGGTATTCATTATTAAACCACAATCCACAATCCAAACATGGTCTAAAAGAAAAACAATTAAGTACAAACCAAATATGGCAGAAAGAAAAGCAAATAACCTGAATAGCTAACTCTCTAGTAGGGCAAATGCAGAGAGCTTGAGGAGCCTTCATGTTTGGATCAACACGACTGAGCATTCCAAGCACGAAACAAGTGGTTTTACCAGAACCATTACGTGCCTGTGCAATCAAATCCTTATGTGGAGGGTTAAGAATCATCGGCAAGGTTATTTCTTGAATTTTGCTAGGCTTTTTAAACCCCATCTCCACATAGAGTCCCTTCAGTAGCTCCGGTGAGAGGGAAAGCTCTTCAAATGTTGCTGCAGATGTGTACGGAGAGTACCCCGAGTTAACCTCCTACACGAAAATTCAAAAACCCTAAGAGTTAAAGTTAATTTCTTGCCTTGATTTTAAAGCCAAAGAAGAAAGAAGATCAATGTCGAACCGTTTCATTGTTAGAGTCATTAGGACCACCGAGCAAGTTGGGAGAACTTTTGTTCTCATCGATAATTAATGCTTCGAACGATAGGCTTTCAACAGTGGAGGTATCTGCAGCGGAGGGAGGTTTTGAAGGTTCTTTTGCCATTATAGGAAATGGTAAAAAGAAGAAAACGAGTTTTAACTCTTAGGGTTAGGGTTATATATGGAGGAGGAAATAAAGGTTGTGAAATTTTTATATTAACAAAGTGAAGCACAGAAGATATATATAGAGAGGGACTTGGCTTAAATAGAAAGCAAGTTCAAGTTTGCGTAGAAACAAAGTGGGACTTGGTCGGCGTCAAAATATTAACGGAGCAAAGAAAAAATAGAAAGCAAGACTCGGCGTTAATACAAGGCAACTTCAATGTTGCGTAGAAATAAAGCAACTTCAAATATGTAAGTGAAATCAACGGTAATTTTTATGGTGGAAAATTATGGTACAATTTCTAAAAACAAAAACTTGGAAACTACCTAAATATTTTTTAAAGAAAAATACATGAGTTTGAGATGACTTTTTTAATTCAGATTTACCTTCATTTAAACTATTTTATTTACTATTTTATCTTTTGATATTATTATTTTTAAATTTTAATTAAAAAAATTAAATCTCATTAAAATAGAAAATATCCCACAACATTAGGAACAATATTATTTATACATGGGATATGGTTTTTTCAGTATGTTACAATTTAAAAGTTACAAATATTTGTACTTATAATTTTAATTAAAATCAAAATCTTCTATAAAATATCTTTATACGCATTAGGATCGACACGTGAGTACCGGTCTCTTCGTTAGTAATAATAAAATGGTAACCTTTTCTATCAAGTATAAATTTGCACATGTTAAAAAATTTGAAATAGTAACCTTGCATTGGAACTTGAACATTTTGTATTAAATATATAACTTTTTGTTAAATAATTGTTGGTTTTCAATAAAAACTTGTTACTTTTAGTTGCTTTAACAACCCAAAAATGGATTTTTCTAATAAAATATATAGAAATTTTAATAATTGATTAAATTCTCTTAATCAAACATAAATCCTCGAAGTCGTTTTTAGTGAAAGAATAATGGAGCCTCGTGTTTGTAATTGTATTATGGTTTTTTCTAAATTGCCTTTAAAAATTGGTGGGCAATTTACCCAAACCAATAAAAAACAGCCACATGTCCTCCATTTTAAAAATAACATTTATTATTTTATTTTATAATTTTAACATGTATTTTATTATTCGCATATTCACCCCATTTTAAATTAATGATATTTTACAATTTGAACCATCAAATTAATTATATTTTCCTTTGAATCCAATCACTATCCAACCCCTTTTTTCCTTCTAAATGTGGGCTACGACATGCCTTTATTCATTCCAATTAAGAATGACTTTACAAAAATCATTAAAAATAAAAAATATCACCGTTGGGAATCGAACCAAGGCACACACACAATTTTAATCATATGACTTAACCCCTTGAGCATTTCTTCTTTCATGAAATGAAATGGAATGCAAAATATATGTTAGCAGCGAGTAATATTTTTTTTGCAGCGTCTTATAATCCAAGCTTTAGTAACAAAAAATCAATTTATATGTGTATATATTTTTTTATAGGAAATATGTGTATATATATGAAATAATAAATATTTCTAAAATAAAACAATATGAATTCATTCATTTGATTTTTTTTATATTTTAAATATTATTCTTTTATATAAATGCATACTATTTATCCAGATTCGATGAACTACAACAATGTTTTATTTGTGATCAACCAAATTTCAATTTATTTTAGGTCCAACATTTCTTTTGAATCAGATGAACTATTTAAAAGTATTAAATAAAAATTGTCAAGATAAATGTAATGTTTTTATTAAATATTTTTGTCTTTTATATGTAAAACAATATGTTAAATGTTTGCATTGCGCTCGCTAAGGATTTTA
>Ga0315914_1000845_pt1 | contig 42381 bp, 24 predicted proteins | sample MpolenodulesMG_FD_203920 | JGI IMG/M metagenome (GOLD analysis project Ga0315914, IMG submission 203920) | Medicago polymorpha root nodule microbial communities from Los Angeles, California, United States - elongated nodules | ecosystem: Host-associated > Plants > Roots > Nodule | place: USA... | reverse complement strand
TTGATCGTCCTTCAATGGACAGAGTAATAGAAATGCTTGAAGGAGATATTGAAGACATTGAAATTCCTCCAAAGCCTTCTCCATATCCAACTGAAATTATTCAAGATAATGGAGTTAGCACTAATGAATCTTTATCGGATGATGATGTCACCGGTTCAATTAGTTTTATTGAGGAAACCGTAGAAGATCCTTTACTATAAAATACTTGTGATTTGGTTTTTTATTTTTATTAATCATCTAAATTTTACATTAAACATAAAAAATTGCATATATGTGTTATTTCTTAATTTGTTGTCACTTCCAATAATGAACACAAACCATTTTTTTCCAAGTGATACCAAACAATAAACAGAAATGTAGTTGCAGTAGCAATCATATGTACACTATTTGTACCAGGTCCAAATAGGCATGTTTGTTTTATGTAATTACGACTACACCAAAGTATCCCTTTGTAACCATGTTTCCTTTAAGTTATCCATGCAACCCATGAAGCTAACAATGTTTCCTTTAGCTAATTTACTATTTGTGTTAATGCCTTTCGAAAAATGGATTAAGCAAAATAAACATGAAGCAAAGCAGAACTCGTGCGTTCAGACGAACACTAATGTGTGTGTCCCTTTTCTATTATGTATGGTGTAAGTTGATGACAAACACGTGCATTCAGATAGTCTAGGAGGGTATTTTGGAAGAAAAAGTATATTTTACAAGGACAAAATCCATTAAAACAAACGAAAAAATGTTGTCATTTTCTATTTGATGTTGTCATTTTCGAACTGTAACTAATGTTGTCATTCTCAAAAATGCATTTGGAATTCTTACTTCCGCCGCCTGTCATATTGCTTCGTCATTCTTTCCCGTCACAAGGTTTGTCTATAGAGTTGGAGAAATGCAGCAATCTGAAAATTTATGTGGAAAGGAAGCAATGAAGAGAGAGTATGAGAGATTTAGAGAATGGATCAGAAATTCAAAAACGAAAAATGGATTTAGAATTCTTGCCTTCATCGCCTTCATTGCATAGATCTATAAATTAATGAGTGGGTTTTGAAGAGATGAAGAGAGGAAGATTATGGTGGTTTTATATTTGTGTGAGGCGGCCGAAGTTGATCGGAAATGAAGAAAGAAGGTAGAGGAAAAAGGGTTTCATGGAGGGATAGTGAGGTTTACGTGAGAGAGTTGTGAGGAAGAGGAAGAGAGAGAGAAAGTGAGGAAGAAAAAGAAATAAGTTTGGAATGATATAGAAAGTGATGTTTGTTGGGATAAGAGAAAAAGTATGAGGGAAAGAAGGATTTGAAAAATTTTGAAATTTAAATTTTGAATTGAAGAGGGAAAATGTGTGATAATGATATTTTATTGTTTGTATTGTGTGAATGCTTAAAATGGCAAAAATAAAATTAGTTTTTAATAGTGATGTGACATCAAGGGGCTTGAGGATTTGATACATAGGATTGGTGCAAGATTTTTTGCTATTTGTTGTTTCATGTTTGTATATTATTAAGATTAAGATTAAGATAGGGTTTTGCTGGGGTTCCGCCATCGGTTCCATCCTTGGCTGCTCTCCACGGCAGCGCTGTCATCCTCCTTAGTTTTGATCGACTCTGAGCTGCTTGAAGGATTTGATATCAGCGAGAAAATGCAATCGCGTTAATGCTTTTGGCTTTTACAAAGATTGGTCCACACTATTTTTATCCCTTTGAACCTTTCTTGTTTATATTTTTCGCAAACTGAATGAAGGTTTGCTTTATCTGTGGACAGAAAAACCTTTTTCTATCCACGGCCTTGTGTGGACGATTCCACAATTGTTCTGCTGCAACGCCCACCAAAGGTTATATCTTTTGTGCAAGTCCAAAGTGAGAGTATTTTTCTTGGTTTATATGTTGAAAAGTAGTAGCAAATAATAAATTGAATCAAGACTGGTACTAATATGTGGAGAGAGGCAACTATATTTTTCATTTAACAAAATGGAACAAATATTAATAGAATGATAAATGATATTGTATCAACATCATGCTCTCCCATACAAAGACAAGCTCATCGTTATCTGACCCCATTTTTATACAATTAATTAATGGTTGTAATTGGAACAAGTAATTCTCTCTCACATGTGGTCCTTCTTTCCATGACACCAACACCTTCATAAATATCCAAACTTGCAAAAATAAAAGTGGCATATTAATGTCACCGTTATTAATAATAATTTATCCTTCTTCAATTTTTAGAATAAGAAAATTCATGGAGATGAACAAATGTGATACTTAAAATTCAATCAAAAGAACTAATGGGTACAAATATTTTTTATTTAAAAAAAAAATTAAACTATATGGATATAAAGACATTTTACTTCCAAGACATTCAACTCTACACTACATCAAGTTTAACATTATTTGTCTGTCAAAAAAAAAAAAGTTTAACATTATTTGTGACATTGTATCTCCTTACAACATTCAAGTTGCCATATTAATTCTATAATCTAGTCTAATTCTTGAATGACATCTAGTTCTAAATTCAAACATCCTGGAACAGTATTTACAGTTCTATTACTTGATGATGAAGCATTGAAAGGATTGTTGGGAACTTTTAATTTGTCTCCCTCTCCTTGTAGCATCTGAATCACAGTTTTCATGGACGGCCGATGCACGGAGTGCCACTGAATGCACCAAAGTCCGACAATTGCTAGTTTCTTTGCAATTCTAAAATCTCCGTCTTCATCAATTGGGATATATATGTCTCCACCTTCAAATAAACCATGGATCCAATCTGGATACAGAACTTGGAAATTTTCTTCTCCACCAGTAGTTGTTTTAGTATTCTTTCTTCCTCCAACCATCTCTAGCAACAACATACCATAGCTATATATATCAGACTTATAAGAGACGTTCCCAAAGTTTCGAGAAAAAACTTCAGGTGCCATGTATCCTAATGTTCCCCTAGCTGCAGTCATCGATACAGTGCTTTGATTTTTGGCGCACAGCTTAGCCAAACCGAAGTCCGATATTTTTGGAATGAAATTGTCATCTAACAAGACATTGTGAGGATTGATATCAAAGTGAAGAATTCTATGATCACAGCCTTGGTGAAGATACTCAATCCCATTGGCAATGCCTAGAGCAATTTGTTGCAATAAGTCCCAACCAAGGAAAACATCCTTGTTGTCGGGTGAAGAAATAAAATTTTGCAACGAACCATTCGGGAAAAAGTCATAAACCAATGCACGATAAAATCCATCGGCACAAAAGCCAAGCAACCGGACAACATTAACATGATGAATTTTTCCCATAGTTCCCACTTCATTTATGAACTCTCTCCCATCTCCCTCGGTATTACTAAGCATCTTCACGGCAACAAGAATTTGACTCGATAATTTACCTTTATAGACAGCTCCATGAGCTCCTTCACCTAGCTTTTCTTTGAATTGATCTGTAATTCTCTTGATATCTGCATAAGAAAATCTTGTTGGCTTTGACGCTTCGTAATCCTTCAAAAAGTTTTCAAGTCTCGTTTGATCTTCCCCCTTCGTCCTAAAATGGACATAAACTCGAATGAAAACACCAATCAAAATAACCAGCATAGTTGAACCAACAATTGCTCCTGCAAATTCAACACTTAATGACAGGAAAAAACAGAAAATAGAAAGAGAAGTGAAGGTATATATAATATATTCTATTCACCTGTTGTTACTAAAATAATGGATGTGAGATTCTTCTTTGATTTGTTGTGTATCTGATCATATTCTAAACATTGACTAGGAAATGTTGTTTCTGACCAACTCAAGCTGAGCGCGTTATACCTTATATAATAACTTGCTGTTACTGGCAAAACTTTATCAAACATTCTTGTGCAGCTTAATAAGTCCAATTCGACGACACTTTCGGTAGAATCGGTAGCAAAAATCGGACAAGACAACATATCTTGTACACCAGGGTTTCTTTGGTCCCAGCTTTTCAGATGGTGTACTCCAACTGAAGAGCAATTAAAGAAAGTAATGCTGTTGTAGGAAAAATCTGATCGAAAAGGATAAAATAATGAAAAATTGTTTGTTAAAAAGAGACTAGGAAGACAGTTTTGTGGGTCAGATAGGACTAAGTGTTTCAATTTGCAATCTATGTCACTGATAAGGAATTTTTTTGATACAGGTTTTGAGGGAAACTCAATGATTTGATTCTTGTTACGCGAACAAGATAAACGAAAGGGGCATTCAACGGACGAGTTATTATTAAACTGACCATTTACAAGGTTCATTGATAGCAGCAGTAGCAAGGCTAATATTGTGAGTGACATGTTGAAGGGAATCACAATCCAAACTTGTATAACTTCATATATAGTCTAGCTGCATTTAAAGTTGAAAATAATGCTGCAAGAAAATATAGATTAAGAAATGTTCTACGTTACGTCATCTAAAGGAAAAAAATAAGGAGACAGAAGGAAATTCAAAATAGAACACTCAACTATCTTTCTGCTATTTTTATTTCGCTAACATTTTTTTCACAGATTTTCATTCAAATTGTTAGAGTACAACGATACACTAAAAATTCAAAGTCGCGAAAATAAAAAAGGTTGAGTCTGCGAACAAACTAATATCATACATGTCAATAGCATAAAACGGAAGAGTACCTATGCCTATAAATATGATTGATTATATTCAAGTGTCCGGATATCCAGCGTTGACGACATCAAAGTCATTGATTAAATCTTCCATTGCCCAAACTAATTTTTCAATTTAAATCCAATAAACACCGCGTTAAGACATGAATTAAAAAATATACCGTCCAAAGACGGGAAATTAAAACAAACAAATTCGTGCAAAGATGATGAATGTGAAAATCATTTATTTGAGGATGGAAGGAGTAGTATTGACTATAGATATAAAAAGTTGAAAAGTTTTTTGGGTTGACCAAAGCATAATAGTTGAATCTCAATTAATCACGCCAGCAAGACCACTCTCTTCCACAAAGTGTAATACCTAAGTCGTGATTGAGTAATGTCCAATAAAAATAGAGTGTGGGAAATAAAATGTATAATGAAAGTCAACAACGATGGCTAAAAGACTTTTGACATTTTAGAAAGACAATTATTGATCATGTACCCTTTCAGATTACAATACCATAGCTCTAAAGTGAAAACCAGTCTTCACTCTTCATCATCAATCATGTGCAGAGAAAAATCATTCTTATTCTTAATCCAAATTATTGTAGTAGTGCTACTACTTCACCATGATCATCATCAAACATGTGATGCAATTACAAATACTAGTAACCAAACATATTGTCCACCTTCTTCATGTGGCAAAATCAGCAATATCAAACATCCGTTTCGACTTAAGAATGATCCAACAACCTGTGGTAATCCTAGGTACGAGTTATCCTGCGAAAACAATATCACGACCTTAACTTTGTTTTCGGGTAAATACTTTGTGAAATCAATCAACTACAATAACTACACAATCAGAATAGTTGATCCCGGAATTGAAGAGGGTGATTGCTCCTCCTTTCCTCGCTATTACTTTTACAATTATAATTTCAGCGGCTTTTACAATTAGAATAGCTACCATTACCATCCATATCAAATTTACCAGAGAAGAATAGTTGATACTACTAGATATGAATATGCAGAAGCTCTTACTTTGGCAGTTCTTAAAAGTCCTCAATCATTACAAATGTTCCAGCACGTAATTTACATGAATTGTAGCAGTCCTGTGATGGATGATACGGTGTACGCGGATGCAGCTTCTTGCATGAACAAGTCGAATTCTCAAGGTGGCCATGTTTATGCCATTGCTGGGGATTTGAAGGTTAGAAACTATCATGCATCATAATGACTGTCACGTCGAGGTTGTTACGCCGATATCTTTTTTCCGTTATAATTACAGCTCTGAGGATTGGCATACTCCTGATGGAAAGTTTTCGTACGAGGACAAAAGTGACCGAATTTATGGATATGAATGGAAGGTTACGAATCAAATGTTTGATTACAGTGAAATTCATAGGATGTTGGTGGGTGGTTTTGAAGTTTCTTGGATGACTGGTGCTTGTGAAGATCATTGTGGAATCCCATATTGCTATTTGAGAGAAACCACTTGGAGTCTTGAATGCGACAATCCGTCTAGTCCGTGTAGAACAACACTGGGTTTTCATGTCGGTTGTGTCACTGGTAAGAACAACTTTACATTTTATTTATCTATTTAACTGCACTCTTGTTTCCTTTGTTATTACATTGAGAAATGATATTTTCAACTTTATCATATTTACATTATATTCTTTTCTCTATTGGTTTTCCTCTATCAACTGTTTTTGACAAATAATAAAAGAGAAAGAGAATGTTGACACAAATTTTCTCATCAAATAGTTGTACAAATATTATTAATCTATCAGATTTATGATAATAGTTTTGTATTTCCACAAAAAACAAGTATTTAAAAAGATCCTTCAAAAAAAAAGTATTTGAAAAGAAAAATTTAATTTTAATTTTTTGAGAAATAAAAAACAGCAAAAGCACTTGTTCATTTCGCTGTGTATATATAAATGTTTGATGGACAAATCATATGAATATATATATTTTGAAAGAAAAAGATAAATTGATTGATGTGATTAATTGATGATGAAAAGATAAAATAAAATAGAAGAGATCAAATGAAACTATAACTGATTGTTGGATACATGTATGTCAATTCTATGGTGCAAAATTGAGACAAGTCTTGTATCATGTACAAGTTAGTGTACACCTTTAAGAGTTAAGTCGCTAACTTCTTCTTTATTTTAATTTTAGGAACTCCATCCAAGCTGCGAATGGTTATCGAAGGTAATGAGAAATTTGTCCTCTAACTTCTTTAATTATACACGGTTTTCTTGTAGTGTACACTACTCCCTTGTGTCACTATGTTTTTATGTTTACCCTCTAGTGACCCGGATAAGAAGGTTTGGGAATTTTGAGTTTGGTCCGAATGTAAGTAAAGTCTGATATAGAATTGTTTCAACTATAATTTAAATTCGGGTTCTCTTAAATGAATCACTTTTAGGTGAAATTCAACAATCACTTGAGTCGAATCACTTTACCCTCGTATCATTGTTATAACCGAATAAAACTATTTTGTTCATAGGCAAGCAAAACAATGTGGATCACTCTTGCCTAGAGTAGCATTGTCTTAAGCTAACCGCAAAATTTTTTATTATATTCCTTCGTGTATTATGACTACTTTATTGAATTAAATGGGTTAATTTTGTTGTTGTCAATAGAAAATAATTAGTTAAGTACAATTAATTGATTTTCTAGATTTCATGCAACATTCGACTTAAATTTAATAAGGTGTCATTCTTGATAGTTAATAGTAAAACTCGCCATAAATGTGACATCGCAAATGAGAGAGAGAGAGAGGGCCATAGGTCTTACCTAGGGTAACCGTGTCGGTAATCACTATGGAGGGGTAGGGTTCTAGTCAGAGCCACACATACTACGGGAATAAGAGAGAATGTATGTGATTAGTTTGAGACGTCGAAACATGATTCGATCAGGAGATCAAGGACATGAAAGGTCAAGGGGATTTTCACTGCATGGAAGTATGGGGTTTGTAAGGTTTCACGATCTAGGGTTTCGTGGCTATGGGAATAGGTTTGCTGGGTTACTTGAACATGGTTAAACACAGGTTCGAAGGTTTTACGGACATAGGTGTGTGATGTCAATTGAGGTACATTGTCGATCAATCAAGAGGCGCCTTAATCTTTGGGCATGCCTCTCGATAACAGGGAGTGTCGAAGACTCGATCAAGTTCACATCAATAGGAGGCTTTGATGGTAACATTCTATTTCACTAATGTACCAGAGCATTTATAATATGTTGAGGTGAGGACGCGTTTGGAGGTTTGTGGTATTTTGGCAGACGTATATGTGTCCCGGAATAGAAATGCTAGTAAACAAGTGTTTGGTTTTGTGTGCTTCACTAATGTGCGAAACGTTGACAAATTGAATGAAGCACTAAACAAAGTGTACTTTGGTCAACAACGGATACAGGCCAACGTTGCACAATTCGATAGGTTTGGTGGTGTGGGTACGGCTATGATGGAGATGGAGGAAGCGGCGAGGGAGTAATTGATGAGGGAGAAAATATTACGAGGGAGAAAGCCCCTTTCAATGATGTGATCATTTGAAAGTCGTGAAACAATGTTATTTTTTCTGATATGACAACGTTTATTGTGCAACTGGTAAACCAAGTAAGATTCAACTCTTGAGAAGGGTTTTTTCTTAGGTCATCGAAATATTCATGTTACTTATAAGAGTGGGTAGTGAAACCATTCATATGTATGTGATTATAGGCTTTCTATGATTTGGCAGTTTTGTCTCATTATATGGCAGTGCAGGTTGGATAAATTTCTATCTTTTTATTTTTATTAAGCTTCGTTCGTTTCCTTTTTGTCTCATGTGTTGGTTGTCTTTAGTAGTTGGTTGCTTTTCTTTTGGATCATGTCTTCTTTGTGTATTGAGTTTAATTACGAGTTTGAGTATTCATTGTATTATGTTTTTATAAAGGTTAAAATGTGGTTTTGGTCCCTGTAAAGTAAAATTGAAAAACGTCCTTGCAAAATTTTTTGTATTTTAAAATAGTCCCTGACCTCACTTTTTTTACGATTTGTCACATTTGTATATACGTGGCATTAGCTGACTGTGCCAAATTGTCCAACTGACATCCACATGGCAATTCACTTATTTAGAAATTATTTTTAAAAAATAGACAATATATTTTCGAATTTTAGAAAAACCATTATTTTTAATTAATTAAAAAAACAATAAAACTGCAGAAAAGGGGGAAAATTTCTATTGATTACTCTTTTTGTGTCAATTTGTTAATTGACTTCATTAAATTTTCTCGCAGGTATTACGTACGGAATTGCCCAAGGTCATTTTTTATATTCACTTTTTTTTTTGGCAATCTCATATTCACAATGTTATTTGAACATTTTTATTGTCATTCTATTGTTTACGGTTTATATTATTGCAGGACTACTACGTGCAATGGGTGTAAGAATATCCGGTGGAGCTGAGGGATTTTCTGACTCTCAACTTGGTCTTGACATAGGAAATATCATTGGAAGGTATATTTTGTCATCATACATTGTTGTTAGATGTATGTTAGGTCTCATAGTTTTCTTTGCAAAATTGATACATACATATCGAGCACGACATACATCAATGTATGAAAACATCGAAGATTTTCTTCAAGGGAATTCCCTCCTACCAATTAGGTATTCATACAAAGAGATAAAGCAGATGACGAGAGGCTTTAAAGAAAAGTTGGGTGAAGGAGGATACGGTAAGGTTTATAAGGGAAAGCTTCGTAGTGGGCCTTTGGTAGCCATAAAAGTGTTGGGTAAACTTAAGGGAAATAGAAATGGACAAGATTTCATCAATGAAGTTGCAACCATAGGAAAAATACATCACACCAATGTGGTGCGACTTGTTGGATTTTGTGTTGAGGGATCAAAACGTGCTCTTGTTTATGATTTCATGCCCAATGGCTCTCTTGATAGATATATTTCCCCTAGAGAAGACCGTATTTGCTTAACTTATAAGCAAATGTACGAGATATCTCTTGGAGTTGCACGTGGGATTGCTTATTTGCATCAAGGTTGTGACATGCAAATTTTACATTTTGACATCAAGCCTCATAACATACTTCTTGACCATGACTTCATCGCAAAAGTTTCAGACTTCGGTCTTGCAAAACTTTACCCAGTTGACAATAGCATTGTAACTTTGACTGCTGCAAGAGGAACAATTGGTTACATGGCACCAGAATTGTTCTACAAAAATATTGGTAAAGTTTCCTATAAGGCCGATGTGTATAGTTTTGGAATGCTCTTAATGGAAATAGCAAACAGGAGAAGAAATTTGAACTCAAATGCAGATGATTCAAACCAAATTTTCTTTCCCTATTGGATTTACAATGAATTGATTGAAGAAAGGGAGATAGAAATATTGGGAGAAGCTACCAATGAGGAAAGGAAAAATGTGAAGAAAATGTTCATAATTGCTTTGTGGTGTATACAATTGAACCCTATTGATCGTCCTTCAATGGACAGAGTAATAGAAATGCTTGAAGGAGATATTGAAGACATTGAAATTCCTCCAAAGCCTTCTCCATATCCAACTGAAATTATTCAAGGTGATGGAGTAAGCACTAGTGAATCTTTATGGGATGATGATGTCACTGGCTCAATTAATTTTTCGAAGGAAACTATAGAAGATCCTCTACTATAGTACTAAACTAATAATTACTAGTAATTTAGTTTTTTAATTTCATTAAGCATTTAAATTTCACATAAATATTGCGTACATATGTGTTATTTCATAATTTGCAGTCACTTATAATTGAGAACATAATAGATTTGAGATCGATACTTATTTGTCTCTCTACGCAATTTTTCTTGTAATGAGGAAAAAAAAATGGATGCAAACATAAATTTATTTATACGACCAATCATAGTTTTTTCTTCAAAGAACCAATCATAGTTTTTTTTTTACAGAAAGAAAGAACCAATCATATTTTACAAACTAAAATTATTGTCAAAAAAAATTTACAAACTAAAATTGTTCACTTAATCTTTCCACAAACATCCTACCAACTATGAAAACAAATGCTTTATACTTATAGGCTTCATATAAAAAAAGAGACTGAGATTTATTGATCCATTGTTAATATGTTTAACTTGAAGACCAATGAAGATTTGAACCAAAAGAAATGTTATATATCTTGATTGTTGGGAACAAACCTGAAAAGTTTAATGGTTATGCATGTAAAACTCAAACGCATGGGGTTGCCACACTAACCTTTAGGTTCAATTCGCCCCCACCAATAATTGTATATTGGACGCAATATGAATGACCAGCGAATCCCCTTCAGGATACTATGAGTTCATTGATGTGTATTGCACAACCACACCAAGTGTATCTCCTAACAGTATTTTTCAGATTTATGGTTCCAGCAATTCACTCATGCATTATAGAATTGATTGAAGATTTAGAGTAAGAGAATGAGGGAGAATTATGTTATTAATGTAACAAAATTTATGTTTTTGTGTGTTTTTTGTTGTGTCAAATTAATGCCCAAATGCCCAACATTAGTGCATTATATGACCCTTCACATGAGAGAAAACACCCCATTTAACTTGAATCAATGATATGGTTCATTAAGCACTCATTTGTCAAAGGTTATGATTATATACACTTGAGTCAATGTTACGGTTCATTAAGCACCCATTTGCCAAAGGTTCCAATGTATATGAAAGATTCCCATGAAGAGTTACAACTTTTGGTTCTAAAGTGATTCCATTATTTTGGAAATCACCAACAATCCCCCACCATTTTCAAAATACTAAATCTCATAAATCCGAAAATTACATGCCTTCATATAATGGTATCTCGTGATTTGAACCATTACTTAGTAAGTTAAGTTTTCGGTCATTCTCAAATAGTATGGTAGGCAAGTTTTGAACTAATTATTCATTAGGACAAGTGTGCATAACTTACACATAGAATCTCTCTACCGTTGATAAAGAGACTTGTAAAATGACACATTAAGAAGTTCTTCTGTCATATATCACTTTTCATGGTAACTTAAGAGTCAAACTCTTGAGCTCCGTGAAGCGGTCAAACTTCATTCTCACATAGGTAGACTATATCAGGAATGCCCCATAAGTATGCATTCCAGCAAATATATGATATATGTCCATTAAGAGGAAAACTTCATCCTACCATTTTTCTTCTTATGGTCCAAGTACTTTTACCCCTTGGGATGTATCTATTGTCAAGTACTTCAATCACTCTAGATTATTGCTTTTTTGACATCAAAAGTTTCCTAAAAACATAAGTAAATGATAAAATTACCCCCGGCGGTAGTTAACTACCGCTGAATTCCTAACTGTGGAAGAAATGTGTCTATATAAGAGTCTGTTGTTCTCTCTTTCTTGTTGGTGATTTCCAAAATAACTACCGATGTTTAAATAATATATAAACTAAAGAGTAAGTTGTTCCAAACCATAGAAATGTGTTCTCTCTTTCCTCTTTCTTTTGTCTATTTCTCTCTCTCGTCCATCTCTCTTCAAACAAACAGATCGTTAGTGAAGAATCCAAAAAAATTAATTGGTGGGTGCGATATCATATTCTATACAATGGTAATATAAAAATGCATTTTTTTCTGTCAAAAAAAAATATATAAATGCATTTTTTATAAAATAATTTCATAGCTATCTCTTAGTGAAAATTAAAGATTGCAAAAACCATACACTATTTTATGCCAAAACAATTAAAGACGTAAATATCTATGAATTGTTTAAAAATTATATGATTTTTCATTTTCAATACTACCAAATATATGACTAAACAATCATTATTCCATTCCTCTTTACCTGTTTTGCCTTTTTCGGTTAAAAAATATATTGCTATTCAAAAATATATATCATTCAACAATTCGTTGCTCATATTATTGTGTATTTGATTGTTCACAAATAAAATTATTTAATATATTTTGTGGAGCATCATCACTTAAGTTTTAGCTTAAAAAATAAAAAATAACTAAAAAAAACATCAAACAAAATATATACATGCTAGGAGCAGCTAAAGAGAATTATGTAAATTGTTATCAGTTTGACTTTTGTCAAAAATGATTCCCTGGAGTCAAAGTCGGAGTTTGATAAAATTCTTTTTTGGTATTTTAAGTGTGAGTAAGAGTCTCACATTGAATAGATAAGTGAATGTTGAGCATTATACAAGTGAAATGACTTGTAAACCTAATTTCTCAAGATTGAGTTAAGATGTTTTGAGTTAAGATGTGGTGTCTAATTCACTTGTGTTGTTGCTCGTGACTCAATGTGATGATTCTCCAAACTCCTCTCGTAACCCAACATTCTTTAACATGAGATACCCACTTGTTGTCCATGGCTTTTCAATGGAGAGGAAGATGGTTATGGGGTGATTATTGTGATTTTGTGGGAAAGTGTGAAGGTGGTCAGAAGAGGTGCTAGATGTGGATGTTGATGAAGATTTTTGAATGTTGGGAGAATATATGTGGAGAGATTGGTTGTTTGACTCATGAGTGGCAGTGGTGAATTGATTGGGAGGTGATCTAATCATGCAGTATGGAAGAGAGGAAGCAGATGTGGTAGATAAGGGCATATAGGCGCAGAGTGAATTAGGACTTGACAACGATAATTTAATGTTAAGAGTGGAAACAGAAAAGGGAATGAAAGTTTTGATACATGTGTTGATGATAGATATCAAGATATATTGATTGTGCTTAGTTTAAGGTCCTAAACCACAACAATGCAGAAATATATTGATTGTTTTTATCTAAGCAAAGTCAACTAACTAGTCAAGGAATCAAAATACCCATCAGAAAGAACAAACACATTAGCTCAAAATTGCAGAAACAATTGTACATCAGAATAAATAATTAATTACCAAACTGTACATTTCATTTCCACAAAACCATAACTAAGCTAGCCTTCCCAACAATAAAATCCAAATAAGAACTATGAACAACACTCAAATCTTACCCTAATACCACCAAAAACCAAGACAACCTCTTGCTTTCCATACACTAAATTATTTATCTTTATTGTTTTCGTTCTTATTTCGCCCATTCGGCTTACTAACTGCCAACCAAGAATGCCTAAAATGTAACATTCAACATTCATTTTTCTTTTATTATGTGCATTTGCTTTAGGAACTCGAGGAACTTGTAAAATCAAAGAAAGCATCCTAAGTCATTACTGTGTGTTTACTGTGCTTCTTGTTGAGGTCCTGTTGCCTCTTGACAAATTCATCCTGATTCCCATCGATATCGTGGTCTTCTTTGGTGAGGTAGCTGTCAACTTGTGCGGCAGCTTGCCTTCCCTCTGAAATAGCCCATACCACAAGCGACTGACCACGCCGACAGTCACCTGCTGCAAATACCCCATCAACACTGGTCGAGAAGCGGCCATAATCAGCCTTGAAGTTTGACCTGTTGTCTCGCTCCACACCCAACTTTTCTGCAATAGTCTGGCAAGGCAAAGAAAAGTATTATAAGTTATGGCTTATGGAAATTGCTTTTGTAAAAGCATAAATTGAACACTGGAAGAAGATTACTACAAAAAATGGAATCCAATAAAATTTACTGTTATAACTTAAAATAATGCAATGTAATTGCAACATATTTATCTGCTATGACTTACTACCATGTAATGTAAATAGCATTTGCAACCAATTTATCTACAAATCACATCTACCATAAACATGCAAAATTCTTTTAATTAACATATTTGAAATTTGGGAATAAAGCTATTTAAAATACTTACCGCCTCGGGGCCAAGGAATCCCATGGCTAGCAAAACTAGGTCAGTCTCAATAATCTCCTCACTGCCCTCAATTTCCTTAAATTGAAACTTGCCAGTTTCATCTTTCTCCCAGCGAACACGTACCACTTCAAGTCCTTTAACAACTCCATTTTCATCTCCCACAAACCTTTTAGTGAGTACCTCATATGTTCTTGGATCTTTTCCAAATTTAGTTTCTGCTTCTTGGTGACCATAATCAACACGGAATACGCGAGGCCACTGCATTACAGAAAGAGTGGTCAAACTCATGACTAAAGGAAAATTGAAAGTCCTATGACAAGTGAAAAAAACAATTATTCAAATCTAACCTGAGGCCATGGGTTTCCTGCAGCCCTAGTTGGTGGTGGCTGAGGGAGAAGCTCAAGATTTACGACGGCTGTACAACCATGACGAATGGATGTTCCAATGCAATCTGTGCCAGTGTCACCCCCGCCAATGACCACAACCTTCTTGCCTTTGGCAGAGATGTAGTTACCATCCTGTAAATTGCTATCAAGCAAACTTTTAGTGTTTGCATGAAGAAACTCCATGGCAAAATGAACTCCTGATAGCTCCCTTCCAGGCACAGGAAGATCCCTGCATGAAAACATAACTTTGTTAGAAACGTCCTTCTATGTATGCATATTTTGTTCCGTTATAAAGAATTGAACTAAATCCATAGACTGCTGTCACTGTGTCTCACCTTGGCTTTGTAGCTCCAACAGCCAAGACAATGGCATCGTTTTCCTCTCGAAGTCGTTCAAGAGAATATAAAGGATCATGCCCAATGTTTGCATTCACCACAAAATTTATTCCTTCCTCAGCCATTAGATTGACTCGCCTTTGAACTATATCCACTTTGTCAGTTTTCATGTTTGGAACTCCATACATCATAAGGCCACCAATGCGATCAGCTCTTTCAAACACTGTTACTATATGACCCATTTTATTTAGCTGATCTGCAGCTGCCAAGCCTGATGGTCCACTTCCAACAATGGCTACTCTTTTTCTGTATCAGAAAATATCTATTAATGACATTGTTCATGTAACAATGAATTAAAAAAATGTTCAAAAATTTCTAGCTAGGTCCAGTTCAATGTTACTAATGAGGTAATCATATTTGCTTGAAAAAAACAGCACCACAGAAATAAAAACACAACTAAAATGATGTTAAACAGAAAATATATCATACCCAGTTCTCTTGACAGGAGGTCGTGGAATCATCCAACCCTCCTCAAAAGCCTTGTCAATGATAGCACATTCAATATTTTTAATAGATACAGGATTCTCAATAATACCGAGGACACAAGAACCTTCACAAGGTGCAGGACAAACCCGACCAGTGAACTCGGGAAAGTTGTTTGTTTCAAGAAGCCTCTCTAATGCTTCTTGCCACCTATTTTGATACACTAACTCATTAAATTCCGGTATTTTATTCCCAAGAGGACATCCAGAATTTTCCTGAAATTTTATGTAAATGTATTTTACATTAAACATGGTTCCAAACAACCTTTAGAAGGAAAGATACAAGTAATGAAAACTTGAAAATGGCAATGCCCACCTGATGACAAAATGGAGTACCACAGTCCATGCAACGGGCAGACTGTGTTTTCAAAAGTGGACCCGGCTTTGTCTCCATCATCACTTCATTCCAATCATTCAGGCGAACATTAGGATCCCTATACTGAACACCCTCACGCTCATAAGCAACAAAACCTCTATGTTTAACAGCATCAGTGACCTGACTTGGCCTCTTGGGAGCCTGCGGATATTCAAAGACATGAGCCAGTTAAAACATATTACTCTAGGTACTTGTATCTTGCATGTATGTTCTTCACATTTAAGTAACAGAAAGATAACAGAAAATATCTTTGACTCCAGCAATGAAGCAAAGTTTTCACCAGGTTAGTCTAAAATATATTTTAAAATAGGAACTGGAGCTAAGAGGGAAAAAACCACACAAACTAAGAAATATAAGCTAGTCCCGAAACATAAAAAATGTTTTCATAAATAACAGAAAATAAAATGGATAACAATTATAAAACTAATAACAAGTAAGAAACTAAAAATTACCTCACTTGGTTTCTCATTCAAAGACGCAGTTGCCAGCTTCTTGAGCTCTTCAAAAGCATCTTTCTCCACTGCTTGGGCTTCATCATCTTGTTCATCTACATCTTCCGCAGCACGCTCCACTGCATCTTTAGAGGCTGCATCAGACTTCATACTTGCAAGAACACGTTTATACTCCCGAGGGAACACCTTGACAAATTTAGGAAGAAGATTATCAAAATCAACAAGCACTTCCTTGGCAAGCAAACTGTTTGTGTGACGTTGATGTTGCTGTATCAACATCCTAAGAGTAATAATGTCCTCTTCTTCTTCAACCTTGTCCAGATCTACAAGCTCCAGATTGCACCGAGACTGGAACGTTCCATCCACATCAAGAACATAAGCAATTCCACCACTCATACCAGCAGCAAAATTTCTACCAGTTTTCCCAAGAACGACAACGGTCCCACCAGTCATGTACTCGCATCCATGATCACCAACACCTTCAACTACAGCCTGAGCCCCAGAATTACGCACACAAAATCTTTCTGCTGCCATCCCATTGAAATAAGCCTCACCACGTGTTGCCCCATACAGTGCCACATTGCCAATTAAGATGTTGTCTTTGGGGTCAAAATTGCTTCCCTTTGGAGGATATACTACAACTTTGCCACCTGATAATCCTTTACCAATGTAGTCATTGCTATCACCTTCAAGTTCCAAAGTGATTCCAGGACAAAGGAATGCACCAAAGCTTTGGCCTGCACTACCAGTAAATTGGATATGGATGGTGTCAGCTGGAAGACCAGCTAAGTTGTACCTCTTAGTAACCTCGTGGCTAAGCATAGTTCCCACAGCACGGTTAGTATTACAGATTGGTGTTTCAATGTATACTGGAAGACCCTTTTCCAAAGCAGCATTGGACAGACTTATGAGCTTATTATCCAAAGCCATGTCCAAACCATGATCTTGCTTTTGAACACAGTATTGGGCAGCTTCTGGCCGCAGTTCAGCTGCAGGTCTAAGCAATAGAGAGAGATCAATATTCTCTAGTTTCGCATTTCCCTTGACAACTTCTTTATCAACTTCAAGCATATCTGAACGGCCAACCATTTCATTGACTGTTCTAAACCCAAGTTGGGACATAATTTCTCTCATCTCTTCTGCCACCATAAAAAAAAAGTTAATAACATGCTCAGGTTCTCCAGCAAATTTCTCTCTAAGTACTGGATCTTGAGTTGCAATTCCAACAGGACAGGTGTTCTTGTGGCACTTCCGCATCATGATGCAGCCAAGAGTAATGAGGGGAGCAGTACTGAAACCATACTCTTCTGCACCAAGAAGGGCGGCTATGGCCACATCTCTTCCGGTTTTTAGTTGCCCGTCAGTTTGCAGAGTTGTACGACCACGTAGGTCGTTAGCAACCAATGTTTGGTGGGTCTCAGCCAGACCAAGTTCCCAAGGCAGTCCAGCACTCTTTATACCAGTCCATCTGGATGCTCCTGTACCTCCATCATGACCTGAGATCAAGACATGCTCAGCATGACCTTTAACAACTCCACTAGCAATTACCCCAACTCCTGCTTCAGATACTAGTTTCACACTAATTCGAGCAGCTGGGTTGGCATTCTACAAATTGACATAAGGGGTCAAACACAAACAGGAAGAACACCTAATTTTCCAACAGTCAAACAGAAACACACTGAGAAATAAGTGCAGACAAGAAAATACCTTAAGATCATGAATCAATTGAGCAAGATCTTCAATTGAATAAATATCGTGATGGGGAGGTGGACTGATGAGCCCTACTCCGGCTGTTGAATTCCTAGTAATAGCAATGTCTCCTATAACCTTGTGGCCAGGAAGTTCACCTCCTTCACCAGGTTTTGCTCCCTGAGGATTACAACTATAACGTTAAGACACTACCATACCACCTTAAGTAAAAAAACTACACTTTTATTAAACCTCACCAAAGAAAAAATGTAGGTTTCGATTAATGACGCAAGAGCACCCATAGGTGCCTTTATGTCACAGCATCATCTGCCATGAATATAAATTCATAAACAACAGAACCGTATGTCCAACAGGAATGCAGGAGCACCAGTTGATGAAATTTTATAGAAGCTGAGTAAAAGGACAATAACCTAGATTGGAAAGAACAAGTTACACCAATTACCTGGGCCATCTTTATCTGAAGTTCATCAGCATTTGTAAGGTAGTAACTTGAAACACCAAATCTCCCACTAGCAACCTGCTTAATGGCACTCCTTTTGGGATTCCTTGAGCCATCAGCAAGAGGCTCCATACGAGATGGTTGCTCACCTCCCTCACCTGCAACAGATATTCAAGAAAAAATCATTAAAAAGTCAGAAATTGAGTAGAATAATCTTATCACTTAATTGAATGAGATTTGCAAAATAGTGTTTCATGAAAAAATTATGCTTGGATGTTTAGTCAATATTTGGCAATGGGTAAAAGACTAGACATTTATGTTCCCCTCCTTTGGGTAAGAAAAAAAATGTGACTCAACAATCTTAATCAAGTTTGACAAACCTGTGTTGGATTTCCCTCCAATTTTGTTCATTGCCGTTGCTAATGCTGTGTGGGCTTCCAATGATATTGACCCATAACTCATAGCCCCAGTGCAAAACCGTTTAACAATTTCACTAGCAGGTTCAACTTCACTAATAGGAACCTTACTTGCTGCATCTTTAAACTTCAGGAGCCCTCGCAAATTGCAAGCCTTATTCAATTCATGAATGGTCTTGGAATACTGTTTATATGCTTCTACACTGTTAGTTCTGGCAGCCTCTTGAAGCTTTGCAATAGCAAGTGGATCATTGAGATGAACTTCACCACCTTTTCTCCAATGATAATCTCCAGGGTTTGGCAATGCTACTGCTTCTGCACTTCCAGGAGAGAAAATCCGAGAAGGAAAAGCCAACTCATGCAGATGAAGTGCATCTTGAGCAAGCATCTCAAACGTTGCACCCTCAACTCGACTTGGAGTTCCAGCAAAGCACTTTTCAATCACTTCTGAAGAAAGACCCAGAGCTTCAAATATCTGAGCACCTTTATATGAGGCCAAAGTTGATATTCCCATTTTGGCAAGAACCTTCATCATCCCATAGGTGCTTGCTTTGAAATACTTCTTGACCAACTCATCTTTTGAGTTGAAATCACCACTTGCTTTTGGTGGGATCTTTCCGTCAACCTGCAGTCGCCAAATTGCCTCTACGGCCAAATATGGGCATATAGCATCAGCGCCAAAACCAACAAGTGTGCAGAAATGGTGCACTTCGCGTGGCTCAGCAGATTCAACCATTAGAGCAACTCTTGTGCGCTCAAGTGTTTTAACTAGATGTTGGTGGACTGCACCAACAGCCAAAAGAGAGCTCACAGCAACACGTTTCTTTGAGAAGGCTACAAATTCAAACAAAGATTTAAATACATTAGGTGAATGTGGCTATATGGTATATTTATGCAACAGAAAGATAACGTAGAAGTAGAATACCTCTATCAGAAAGAACAAGGGTGGTGTAGCCTTCACCAATTGCATTGTGTGCTTCTGTGCATATCCTGTCTAAGGCTTCCTCCAACCCTTTCTTACCACGTTCCTTTGAGTAAGTAATGTCTATAACTTTGCTCCTCCATCCCCTATAATTCATTTTTTTTATGGCTTCCATTTCCTTAGTGGATAAAAGGGGACCTTTTAGTGAAAGGCGGTGGCATTGTTCCTCGGTGGTTTCTGTCAGATCACCTTCTGGACCAACCATACAACGCATAGAAGTGACTATTTTCTCTCTAATAGGATCGATAGGAGGATTTGTCACTTGAGCAAACATTTGTTTGAAATATTCAAAAGTGAGTTTTTCTCTATTAGACATGACAGCTAATGGAGTATCATTTCCCATTGAACCAAGTGCTTCGACGCCATCCTTTGCCATGGGAAGTAATAGCATTTCCAATGATTCTACAGAATACCTACATAAAGGAGAGCAATGATATTAAAAAAAACTTCCTTTGTGAATATGGTGGATAGATTGGAAGAGTTGCACAGTAAGGAGGTTACGTACCCAAAAGCTTTCAATGGAGCCAGCAAACCTTGAATTCCCATATTTTCCATATCCGCATCATCATTAGAAAGCTATTGTTCATGGAAGATGCAAAAATTAGACTTGACTATGAGATATTTTTAAGAAATTGATATTGGTTTTTATGTTATACTTACTGGAGGCACTCCTGATATGGTTGGTGGCACAATATCAGATTCATGAACAGAGTCAACTATGTCCTTCAGTTCGATCTTCTGCTTTTCAAGCCAATCTCCGTAGGGTCTTGCCAATGAGTATTGCTCTTTTAAGGTGTCATCGTTCACAACTATTTGCTTCTCAAAATCCACCAGAAGCATCATGCCTGGATTTAGTCTTCCTTTCCTACACACATCTTCTGGAGGAATATCTACAACGCCAACTTCACTTGCCATTATAACCCGCCCACTGTGGGTGACATAGAAGCGGCCAGGTCGTAGTCCATTCCTATCTAATGTAGCTCCAAGATAGTGACCATCGGTAACTGCAATAATATTAGATTAGATTAGATTAGGCATCAAATCAAATACTAACATGTATCAAGAGGAAAATAGAAGTGTGGTCCCAGAAAACTTACATGAGATAAGAGCTGGCCCATCCCATGGCTCCATCAGAGCTGAATAGTATTCATAAAATGCTTTACGCTGAGGGTCCATGTTCTTGTCGTTCTGCCACGCTTCAGGAATCATCATCATAACAGCTTCTGGAAGACTTTTTCCAGAATGAAGCAAAAACTCAAGGACACCATCAAAACATCCTGCAGAAGGAAAAACCATGCGTCTTGATTCAGTAATATGACCACAGTTTAGCAAGCTAACAAAAAAATCATAAAAGCTTCACCTGAATCTGATGAATTTGCATCCACAATCGGTAAAAACTTCTTTAAATCATTCTCTGATAAGCCAAGCTCCTTGCATTTCAGTAGGCCCTCGCGTGCTTTTATCCTACAAAATACATCAGATTAGCTGATATATCTACACCACTTCAATCAAAAGGCAGTGAATAAGACCCCGAATACACAACACATAATGCCGTTAAGCCCATGCATAATCAACTACGATGACATTAGTTGCACAATGGACTTGGACACTTTCTACTTAAGAGGAGGGAAAGGAAACACAATCATGTGTAACTCCAACAGACAATGTCTACTATTTTATTGATCCATTTCACCAACAGTGGGATGATAACACAGTTTAAATTTTCAGTGGAACATAGTATTCATTTGTAAGGGTCGTTTAATTAAAACTAGAGTGCAGCAAAACTTTTTCAAGACATACCAGTTAACATTGCCTCTGAGTGTGTTGATTTCCCCGTTGTGGCCCAATACACGAAAAGGTTGGGCACGATCCCAACTAGGGAAAGTATTTGTAGAGAATCGGGAATGTATCTACAGAGAAATATACCAAATTATGAGTTTTCATGGTTAAGTTCTTATAATAGTGTAAAAATCAAAGGTCAAGTGCAGTTTTCTTCCAGCACTTCAATATAAACATATAGTGAAGTGCCAGTAGAAATTACAAAAATCCTATCCACTTTCACCAAAGTGATTATTCCCTTCACAACTCTGAAGAAATTGTCATCCAGACCAACTAGAAAGCATCGGCAGAAATTTCTGCAAACATGATTATCTTGATAATGAACTTTCTTACCAACTCAACCATTGCATCTAATCCAGCATCCAAAATCAAATAGTAATCAAGGAAGCGGAAGAACTTAAGAGATCATTCAAACCTCAATGCCTCAGAAGTCATTCCCCAACCTTGCACCTCTTCAGTTACTGGTTGTTCCTATGCTGTTTGTTGGAGTATAGAGTTAGTGGAGGAAGAAGATGAGTTAATGGGCAAAATATTTACCAGGGCCATGTAGCTCGTAAACCTTTCATTGCCAAGATCTGCATAATAATATTCCCCCAACTGAGCTGGTGTTAGCTGACCTTTGTAAATAACAGTCCTGTGCAGAATTGAAGAATCGTCAGAAATTTGAAATTTATTATTAGACAACTGCGGCAGTAACCAGAATTTACTTCTCAAGAAAATCAGGGTGCTTCTTTGACAGCGCACCTAGATGAAAGTGAACAGATATAGAAATCTGTAATTCCGTCGCTTTGGAGGTTTAATGCAGATGTAATAGAAACCATGCTGAGCTTCCTTAATATGTACATCTGCAAGTAAAGTATATCTATTAATCCCTATTCAGTTGAAGCAAAATGAGCTAAACCAAATTCTTATATATCCTTTTTCCTTAGCAATGAACTCTACTTTGACAAGGATATTATGTCTAACTCATAATATTAACTGAAGTAATTCACTTGCTAATCTTTTCTTTTGTAAAGAAATCCCAATTCAATCATTTATTCACCAGCTTAAACATACCTGTTTCTCCAAATCAACTTTTGAGTCAGAACTTGGTGTAAGAAACACTTGTTCAATCACTGGTTCGGTCAGCTGGGCTGATTTGCCCAACCCTGTGTTATCCGTGGGCACAGAACGCCAACCAAGAACCTTGTGACCAAGAGACTCGGCAACCTTAAGCAAAAAGCAAAGTAGTATTGTCAGTAGAAGACCAAATCACTACAAGGATAATAGCAAAAGGAACGCAATACAAATACAAAAATAGCATATACAAGAAGGAAAAAAAATTGCATGGTGTACTCAGATGGTAGTATATGGTAGCTTGAAAACCTCATGCATAAAATCAAACTTCAAACAAGACGGAATAAACAACATAATTAGACTCAGCAACCATGATCATTAAAAGACAAAATCACTAACGATTAGAAAAGAAACACGGTATATAAGTAACGCATTTTTTAGTGGAAATTCGGCACGATTACAACTGGCAGATACAAGGCTTGAAAAAAGTATGGCAGAAACACAATCTTCTTTTGGCAGAAACACAGTCTATTTATGCATGAAATCAAATAATATTTCAGAATTAGATTTACCTTAGTAAATATATTTTTGCTTTCCTTTCTCCGACTATCGGATTTAGGTAAGAAAAACATGCCAACTGCATAGTTTCCTTGAGGAGGAAGCTGAAAATCCACAACCTGTAATAAGGCAAACCCATTACAATCATCAGCTTCTTTCAATATAAGAGGTGAAAGATACAAAAACAATTCCCAATAAATCAAATGTTCTCTGTTAAAATTTAATTTCTACTCTCACTATTAATTCCAAAATTGGCACTTTATTTTCACTTTGGAATAAGTCACATTTAGTTTTTCATTTTTACAATTACAAGTGAAAACAAAAAATTAAATAAAGCATTTTCTAAAACTAAACAGGCCTAAGAAATACAGCCAAAATCCAAAAATGAAGAAGGAAAATAGAATTTATTTTATATAAATAGGTAAGAATATTATGGCCACAATATTTCTTGAAGTCCATAAATCATGTTCTTAAAAAATAAATTAAATAAGATAGTAACATACTACTGATAATAATATTACAAAAAAAAAGTGTTTTTTGAATGTATCCAGTTTGTAAATAATTGTGGGAGAAATTTTAGCAACTAATATTACAAATATCATAATAAACATAGTTTTGGAGGATAGTTTTTTATCAAAATTGTGAAGGATATGTTAACAATATTTTAACAATAAAGTGGAAAAATAGTCAACTCAGAGTTTATGAATTAAATCCTAAAAGAAAACGAAAAAATAAATAAATAAAAGAAAGAGGCAGCCAAAAAAGTATATACTGCTACTACCTGATTGGGGGCCAAAATACTTTCATAAATTTTACTTTTTAAATAAAAACAAATAAAATTTCATAAAAGCAAATAAAAACATCACATAAAAGCAAACAAAAACATCACATGTGCTCATAAGAACATCAATCACCCAACAACAAGAACCAACAACCAAGCCAACATCAATCAATCACTCAAACAAGAACAAAAATTAAATTCAAATAGATAATTCCTTTTTCTAAAAAATATTTTAAATAAATGAAATAGATACATAAACAAACAAGAAGAAAAAAACAGAAACATTTTATTTTGTAAAAAAAAACAACATAAACATTTTAAAGACAAAAAAATTAAAAATAAATAAAAACGTGCCTCTTGGTAGAAGCCATGAGGCAAAGCCACAAGTATCCCAGCACCATCACCAGTATTTGCTTCACATCCACAAGCACCTCTATGTGTCATCCTAACCAACATCTCCAACGCATCAGTTACCTATATAAATACACAAAAAAATAACAATCTCAATCAAATCATTTACATGCTACCAGATACTCAAACACCAGACATAACACTGACACATCACATCCTTGACACCAGAGATATTTTGAAAAATTAAAATAAATTAATTGAAAATAATCGCATGTATTGTGTCAGTGTCATGTCGTACACCAAACGTTTTTTTTTTTTTATCAAAAGTGTCTGATGTTGAGTCATACACCTGACATACACTTTCGATTCGATTTGTGCTAATTAACATCAAATAAACAAAAACTACAATCCTCTAACCGTTTTTCGACTACTTTGACCATTCAATTCAGCAACAAATCCAACACCACAAGAATCCTTATCAAAAGCCGGATCATAAAGTCCCATCGGTTTATCCGGCACAGCAGAAAACGACGACTTAACCGCCACTCTCAGCTTCGGCAACCTCCCTAATCCACCGGATTCCCAAAACTGAATCCTCTCCGAACCACCACCACTTCGCAATTTCGTCCCTAACCACCTCTTCCTCTCCACACACGTGGCAGAACATCGTGTAACCCTCGTTAACGGACGCAAACGAGCGTTAGGGTTACTTATAGCGTTTATCTGAGGATTGTTTAACGCCGTAAACGTTAACGAAAGAGAATTCGACATTGGAGATTAAAATTAAAATTATTCAAAAATTGTTTTCGCGTTTTCGAGTTTTGGCTTTTTCTAACTGTTATTCAGTTTTCTTTTACGTTAAATGTAACAGATCTGAGATTGTTGAAACTGAAAAACAATAAGATCCAGATTTCTGAGAAGTGGTTATGTGGAGATTCGAATCTGAAAAACTGAAAAAACTAAAACAACAGCAACAGAGAAAAAAAAACAAGACAGAAAGAGAGAGAAACAGTTTCAGAGAGAGAGAGAGAGAATAGCGGCGATTGTGTGAGGGAGGGATCGAAGAGAAAGAGGAGAGGAAGGATTTATAGAGAAAAAAGGAAGAAGAAAATGAACTGGGACCACACAGTAATTTTTACTCGAGTTTAATTAGTATAGAGGTGTAGTGGAAATTATTTTACACATGCATATTTTATAATGTGTTACCACAACAAATTAACACCAGTTTAATGATGGTGGATTGATAATTCAAAATAACTTTCCATAATACTCCCTTCGGTTATGTATATATGAAAATTTTCAAAAAAGTTGTTGGTTCTATTTATAAGAAAATATCACAACTTTTAAGATGTAACTATTGGTTAAAAGACTTTTTTACTCCTTATTTAATGTTTGACTTTTTAATACTAGTAAATGTATGTAATGCTTCACAATATTTTATGATGTTATATTTGTAAAAATATTCAAAAAGTTACACCGATTAATTAGTGTATTGGTTTTGATGTTTTTTTGGCTATTCTTCTTATATTAAGGATCGGGGGAAGTATTAATTAATGTTTTTAATTTAAGTGATGATTTCAAATATTTTTATTCGTTGTACGTGTAAAGTTGGTTTGTACTGTTAATCTATCATAATTAAATTCAATTAATAGATATGATAAATCATGGGTTATCCTATCTAGTGTTATCACATCAATTAATGAATATAATGAATCATATTTTTAAACGAGGTAATTAGTTGTATGTACTGTATAGTTTTAGATTGTCGATACATACTCCCTCCGTCTCACAATAATTGTCTCGTTACCATTTTATGTTTTTCTCAAAATAATTGTCACTTGAGAATATTAATGCAACATTTATTATTTTTCCATTATTATACCTTTATTTATTGAATTTCATCCAACTTAACTACTCCACTAACTACAATTAATAAGGATATTGTAGTAAATGATATTAATTTTACCATTGAAATAAACATAATGAATCATTTCTTTGATAACCACGCACAAACCTTAAACGACTATTACTTAAAAACGGAGGTGTACTAACTAAACTTTTTCTAGTGTTGGTCAAAATAAATTGTGGAAATAAATTGTTTTTGCTATTATACTTTAATTAATGGGTTTTGCTGACCAGAGTCCTGAGGACAATGGTTAAGGATGTCACAAATAAAAAAAATATATTAAAAACAACAACTTTTTTACTTTCATAAAGTTAAACATTCTACTTTTCACCAATTTCCAATGCATATTTTCTATATTAATATTAGTAACTAGTGCCCTAGCATTCCCCTTAATTAATAATATACCACTACTTAATTATTATAAAAAAAATGTTATGAAATGTCTTTAAAAGTATTTGGTGATTAAGGAGTTTAACGAAAAAAATTTATCTTGGGAATTGACTATTCATTACCTTGAAATTTTGAAAATTTACTTTTGTTTCATCGAATTTAACAATTATTTCTTTTTTATTTATCTTTTTAGAAGTGTTTTTGTTAACATAGTCACTGTTTTTGAAGGTTACGTTAACGATTTAAAAAAAAGGTAATAATTTATGAATTTAAAGTAGAAAAGGTTCAATTTAAATTTTCAGTAAGAAATAATTTCTTAGACTTCTAAATAAGAGTGTCTCAAGAACACTTGTTAGCATTTATTTTGTTTTAAACATACATCTAATAGTTCAGTGAGCACAGCTCAGTTGGTAGGACAATGTATTATTATATGCATGGGACTTTCTGTATGGTTCTTAACTAAATTCACTATGATTTCCTTAAATCTATAATTCTCTCAAAGTTTGTTATCTTCAAAAAATTTGTATTTTTAATTAAGAACCATACGAAAAGCACCTAAGAAATTGTACCTAAATTCTGTCCTAAAAAAATACTGCTAAATACGATAATTTATCATATTTATTAATTAATACTGCAACGCATTATTATTAATTGAATGTGAAAAAATATTATAGATCGACTAATTATATTAATTTAATTTTTACCGCCAAAGATACCAACAACAACTGAAAGCGCTCTTTGAAAAGAAAAAAAAAAGCGAGCGTTTGTACTGTTTGATTTAGTTGACAGCTAAGGATTCAAACAGATGACACGTGTGAGATGCGTCTATGCGGCACGAGACAGCCGTTTCTGTGATTGGGTCCCATTGTTTTATGTTTTGGCTCGTGTGTGATAACATGTTACATAGATTTGTTCCTGTTCTGGTATAATAGATTGAAACTATATTAACTAATTATGGTAAGTGAAAATATAAAACTAACTTTATCCGATTTTCATTCTTATCCATTTGCTTTTACTTTTACATTTACTTTTACTTTTGTGGGTCAGAGAATACGAGATTTTGTAAATATTAGATTAGAATATTAGGTAATACTTCCTCATTCCTTTTTAATGTCATTTTAAAAAATTAACACGAAAATAGGAAAGTGTATTTTTGTACATTTTCTTTTTATTATGCCCTCTATTAAATCCATCAATATACTTCTATTTTTTGGCACACTTTATTTTTTCAATAAGTTTAATATGTTAATTCTCTCGTAACAAACATTTGTTTTTTTAAGATTGTAACAAACATTTGTTAGTTACTTTCTTTTTCTCCAACAAATTCTTTTTTTTTTCCACACTCTCTCTCTCAAACATTCGTGGAGTTTTATTTTTTATTTTTTCTCAAATCTGTTCTTTTACTTTGCACATGAAATTTTTAACAATTATTCATCTTATTTATAGAATTTTAACTCTTCATAGAACCATTATTATAAGTGATAAAATTTTGTTTAAATCTCAAGATAACAAGAAACAAATTTTGTTTAAAAAAAACAAACAAACTTTGTTTAAAAAAACAAACTTTAGTTTTCCAAATATATAGAATCAACTAGTTTTATTGAGAAAGATAAGAGTAACCAAACAAAGAAAAAGATACGAGTGATTGACAAAAGGTATAATTGACAAATCGTACCTTTAAAATACCAAAACGACAGTTAAATAAGAACGAAAAATTCACTCTTAAACGATACTTAAAAAAGAACGGAGGGAAAAAATTTTGTCCTTTGAAAGAGATATTAAGTATGTTTTTTAATGATTTCTGTGTGTATAATTTATTACCATATCATCATAAAGTTTTCTGAAAATGAGTTTGATTTTTAGATCAAAACGTGCATTCAATTATTCACTTTCGGTGTATACTGCTTGTTTTATAATTATTTTTAAATTGTGGTAAAAAAAATAGGTTTATTTTTTTTTTACGTGGACTCATCTCAATTTTAATTGAGACTTTGTTAATATATGTGGTGATTGAGATTTGAATTCTAAACACCTCTCTTATGCATATGTATGAGGTGAATTTTTAATCATTAAATTATTTGACAAAAAATATATTTATTTAATAGTATCAAGAATTTTTATTTGAAGTTTTTTTCAAATAATTTAATGGCTCGAAATTCACCTATTAAACCGATAAGTGTGGGTGTCTAGAGTTTCATTAAACTGTTTTACGCTAAAAAAAATTGGGTTTCAATTAAACAAAAATAAATCATTTTCCTTTATTTGAGTATATGAATAATTATATGAATTAAAAAATATTTCCTCCATTTTTAAATACATGTTGCAGTAAACCCTTCACACATATCAACATACAACTTTAACCATTAATATCTTTAGTTATCTATAATAAAAAAAAAACTATTAAACTACAATTTTGATACATTGTTAGTGTAAAATGATCATTAGTATTACGTTAATAAAACATTTGTCTTCCCTGATTATAAAAATAATAACAATAATAAAATAGATGATGTCAATTACCCTAAACTACATCACTAGTTGTTCATGGACCAAAAATTTAGTTGAGGTTTGACCGAATGTCCTCAACATCGATACTCGTTGCTTCAAGCGATTGACGCTGAATAAGAAACTAATTCCCTCAGTTGTGGGTTCCCTAACTTCTCTATTAGAGTGTTATGCATGGTTGTTTTTGAGTTTTTGAGCTACACTTACAAATGCATAAATAAAGACAAAGATAAAAAGGTAAAAGGATGAAAAATATAAAATTAGCTTGTTTGACTGAATTTGTTAATTTCAATGTGCAAAGTGAGTAATTATAGTAAATCTATTGTCTATTAGCCAAATGATGTGGCCTACGATGCTAAACATCCTCTTGACTAATTTTGCAGGTTTATGCGTAAAACTCCCTTGTTCATGCCATCGTTGTGCCCCCATGTTCGTCGTTGGTTTTCTCTCCCACGACATGACTTGTTCGCACAATCCTTGGTGCACAGCTCCACTAAGATTGCTCTTCGTCCATCATTCTCTTTGCGGTTAGCGGTGCTATAAACATGGAACGTGGGATTTTCCCATCATTGTTCAATCCCACTTTCCTTTGACTAATACAAAGGTCACTACGACCCATGTTTTGAGTTAGTGAGCTTGAGAAAGAATCAACTTCCCTCGCTTGGCTGCCTCATCATCGCCTAATCTTCCATCGATTGGGATCTTTTCTCGTTAAAGCTAATCACCTATTTGTTGAGGTTGACTGATATGATAATTATAATTAGCTTTAAGAGGAATGCTAAGCACAATCGCTTAAGCACTCTCTCTTGGACACTCCCACTATCATTGGTCCATGTTGCTAAGAGTGAGAATTCATGACACTGGCAACCGGTCCATATAAAAATCAAAAGTCTTGTCTTATAAAAAAAATCAAAAGTCTTTAATCTTTTTTAATAAAAATGGGGAAATCAAGTATTCATTTAAAAGAAGTATTCATTCATCGTTACAAATTCATCACAGAGCCTCCGTCATCATCAAGTGCAGCAAAAATTGCAAGAAGTGAAGAAATTTAAGAATAGTCAATGGACTTTCCGATGGCGGAGCCGTCGGTGGCGACACCAAGTTCCACGACAACGGCATGGAGGCTTCCCTCCTCCAGCGACAATAACTGGCAATTGTATTCTTCCCATAAGGGCCAGATCGAGAGAGATCAAGAGTCTAGACAGAAATCATGGCCAATGTCAGAAGAAGTGACGGTAACAAGCATGATATTGTCGACGAGAATGTGGCAAGACAGCAAGTGTTGGTGATGGAAATCTGCATCTTATTTAGGCTTCAAGTGAATCTGAGGAATGATAAAATAGGTGTAAATTTCTTGAAAGGAAATTAAGAAATTTATGGCAAACAAGGTTCAATTAGCCTTTAAAAAAACTAAAACGATGATCTTAATTTCGGTGATGGTCCCTAAAGACGAAGGAGGGTGATTTTTTGTTTAATTTTGAATTTAAAAAAAAAAGAAGGTGTGTATCTTAATCCAAACTGGTAGAGCAGGTTAGCAGGTAAAGGGTTTTAAGAAAATGATGACATGGACCAATAGTTAAGAGAGTTTTTAAGAGAGAGTGTGAGAGAGGTTGTCTATAACATTCCTCTTAACTTTAATTTACGTGTAAACACTAACATAATATAATAGATTTTGTTCAAGAAGAAGTATCGTATTTGAACTTATTAATCTTTTTAAAAAAAAATATTAAATAACTTATCGTACGAGAATTATTAAATTTGACCAATTATGTGAATTACAATAGTCACAGTCGATTACTCTAATAGTATAACATACTCTAGTATAATTTGTTAATTTATTGAATTATGCCGATCATCTAAATATCATGTTACGTTGAGGATGAGATTACTTAGTAATCTTTAATAACTTTTACAATATAAAATCTTCATAAAGTACATATAAATAGCTTCTTCTTTTTTTTAAGATAAAAACTTATTTACGAAAAAAAGATGGAGGACATAAACATAACCTAGCACAAATAGCTAAAAATACAACATAAATTGTATTACTAAAAACAAAATATTTTCATGTATGAATTGAAACTAAAATGCATCTACATGCATCCATTGTATCATAATCTAATAAACAATATTTTCTTATTTTAATACAGATACAAATTGGCTCACATAAATTAGATTTTAAATCAATAGACTCACATAATTTTTTGACACAATAGCATCTCACATACATGAAAACCAAAATAATTATTTAGTCAGATAGATATGACTGATGCAATTGGTGGGAGTTTAACAAAAATAATAATAATGTGACGTTATGAGTGACGAAAAGATAATATCATAAAAAGGAAATTATAATTATATAAAATATTAGTTTTTTACTATAGATGGATATATTAGTTAATCATATGCGGCTAATTGAGTACGTGAAAACTTAACAACCATTACTAAATGCTTTGTAAAAAAATAAAATTACTAAGTGTTTTCCTAAAAATAAAAATACCAAGTGCCAACAAATTGACTCATAACTAAAAAATATCAACTTGTTCTACCACAACCAAGATCTCTCTCTCTCAAGTTGTAAAAAAAAAAAAAACATTACTAAGTGTTTTCCTAAAATTAAAAATACCAAGTGCCAACAAATTGACTCATAACTAAAAAATGTCAACTTGTTCTACCACAACCAAGATCTCTCTCTCTCAAGTTGTAAAAAAAAAAAAAAAAATTACTAAGTGTTTTCCTAAAAATAAAAATACCAAGTGCCAACAAATTGACTCATAACTAAAAAATGTCAACTTGTTCTACCACAACCAAGATCTCTCTCTCAAGTCAATTGTAAAATATTTTAATTATCAAATCTCTTTTATTGAATGGATATATTTAATTAACATTAACGTTAAAAAAATTGAGTGACTTGGTGGTTTGGGGTAAAACATGGGAATTGAAGTGATATGAAGCAATACATTCAACTCTCGTACTAATAAGAAAAAAACTAATATTTGTCATTTAAAATAAAATAATGTAAAGATATGAAGAAAAAAAAATCAAATAGTTAGATTAATTCGGGATAAACTTCCATTTCATATATTGATGTTGTCTTGATGATTGAAGCGTAATGATCTTGATTTGTCTAATTATTGAACATAGATCATCTCCATTTGTTTTCATGTCAATCTCTCTAAAAAGATTGACCATAATTCTAGATTAATATTAGTCTAACAAACTAAAAGATTGACTCTAGGCTTTAGTGTTGCATCGGGTGTTTGGAGGGGAGGATTTTGTGAAATGGAAAATATTTGGAAAATTCTTTTCCACTTTTTGTAAGAGTATTTTTTTAGAGAATGATAAATTAATGTAATATGTTTTTAATTTAAAGAATATTATAATATAGATTGAATTTGAATAATTCATATAAATCCTTTAAAATCCGAGTTCTCACGAATGAGGATATGATTAGGGGTGCGCACTAAATCTGGTTCAGCCAAACCGCCCCATAAATTCGAGTTCACCCATTTTAAAAACCTGGATCTAATGTGTTATAAACTGATCTCGTCCACTTTTAAAAATAAAAAATGGATTGGTTAACTATTTTTACAAACCAGTTAAAACTGATTATTAACTGATTAGTTATGCATTGCCTGGTAATAAAACTGACCAGAAAAACAGAGGAAGAACATTAAAAAATCTAGTATGTGGTCTCCTCCATCGCCTCACAAAGCCTTGTCGCTGGCGCTGATTGTTCCCGTCGGAATCACTGATTGTTTCCGTCAGAATCGCATATTATTCCCGTCGGAATCGCTGATTGTTTCCTTCATAATCCCATATTATTCCCGTCAGAATCGTTGATTATTCCATCGTCGGCGCTGATTGTTCCTGTCGATGACGAAAGTGAGTTTGAGAGACACAAGGTTGCCATCGCCGTGACTGATCGTCGTTATCCGGGATGAGATCAGAGAGAAACAGATATAACAAAAGAAAAGGTGGTGTTGAGATGAGGAATATGGTGCGACAGTGGGTCAGAGAGATAGAGAAGGCAGAGCTAGCGGAAGAAAAGGTGATTCAGGGCAGAAATTCGGTTCAGATCGATTCTGAACCGGTTTTGAACCGGAACGGACTGGTTTTATGGATAAAAACAGTTTTTTGTGAAAGCAGTTTTCTGAACTGAACCGAACTATAAAATCTAGTTCGGTTCGGTTTGGATAGTAGACTTGCACACCCTTAGATATGATTTTGTATTATAAAGAAAAATAAACCCTCCAAAATCCTTCCCTCTTAAAGTCATTTGTTTCTTCCACTTGTTCACTTATTTTTTTCAAAATCCTCATTTCTTTTTCGCTTCAAACTTGCAAACAAAGCTTATATGTTGATCGAGTTGAAGCTTCTTAGCATCAACTATAAAAAGTCAGACACTACCAATTAGCTTTGACGTTTAGAGAGGCATCCATAACACCAATGTTATACTTCATGGATCTTCTAATAGTGAATCCACAATATACATCCTGATCATGAAAAAAAAAACCCCAAAAAATGTCAATGGATCAACTTGTTTAACAAATAAACTAAAAGTGGTTTTGATATAAATAATTTGGATATTACAAAAAATACATTGTTTAGCCACGATCAATTTTTTTGGATCTTATACTTTAGGGATTGTTTTAGAAGAAATAAATCATGATTGAAAATGTATTAGAGTTGAAAATCATATATATTGAAATAGTTTTTTTATTAATACGGATAATAAAAAAGATAAACTAAGATTTTCCCCATCTTCTATTGAAAATTATTTTTTGTGAAAACTAATATAAATAGCAACTTAATTTTCAGCATAAAAATCATTTTTTTTAACAAAGTAACTTTAAAAGGGCTAAATAACAAACCTACTTAAAACATGAAAATAAAATTCCAATTTTTTTAAAACAAACGGAGGAGTAAAAGAAAACTTGATTCACAAAGTTGCACTATATTATTGAATAGTGTGACTGACGTTAGGCTAGTACTTGCACTATACTATTGCAACAAAATTACAGTCATCATATAACACTTGGCTTTAAATTTTGCCGAATTAACACTTGGCACACAAAGTTTCTAATGTGCATGATCACACTTTTGTTGTTGATATTCTAAATGGGAGTGTGTCTAGATTACGTGTGCAAATTTAAAGTTCAAACTACTGAAAGTTGTTTGTAGTTTGTGTGAAGTTATACATTGCTTAAGTTTATGAATTGTTGAGTGTATAAATGTTTTGAACACTCTTATTTTTTATTTAATTTTTAAGATGAGATCTAAATCTATTTAATACGATATTAAAGTTGGGGTAAAGATTGTAATGTGAGAATTCAACTCGTACCCACTTTAGACGTGAGGTTGTATATTGAAGTTATTTGTAATTTGTTCGAAGTCTCATATAGCTCAGATTTCTGGATTGTTGATTAATGTGCTTGAACATCCTAATTATTAATTGAGTTAACTTTTGGGATGAAATTCAAACATGGTATCAGAATTGGGTTAAACATTGCAATGTGGAAATTTGTTCAAACCCACGTTACGTTAGGCTTGAGGGTGAGTATTGAAATTGCTCAGGTTCTCGAGTTGTTGAGGGTATAAATGTGTTTGTACATCCTCATCTTTGAGTTTGGGATGAGATTCAAGCTTGTTTAACATGATATCATAGTGAGATTAAATAAAAATTGCAGTGTGAAAAATGGACCAAGACCATTCTATGCATGAAAGTGTGTATTGAAGTTTTTTGTAGCTTTTTTCAAGTCTTGCATTCCTCATATTTCTAGATTGTTGAGTGTATAAATATACGTAAAGACTCTCGTCCTTTAAAATAATTTTTTAGATGATATCCAAATTAATTTAACTCAAACAACCAAAGCTATTATTGCCACTAGGATAGTTTGCATGACGTGCTTGTGTATTGCACATATTGAAAGTCAAAATTTGTATGAAGTGTCAATATTTACATAATTAAAAAACATTTACATAGGACCAGGCGCGGATTCACCATGGGACAATGGGGTCAACTAACCCCACTTGCTTATTGTAATTTTAAGTTAAAATTAAATATTTATGTTGTTTGACCTCACTTATATAGTATTATTATTTTAACATAGTTCATTGATAACACTACAAAAAATTACAAAACTATAAATGAACCTAATGAGTGCTCTAAGACCATCCATAATGGTGGGTGCTTCACTTATTAAGCACCAGGATAAATAGGCACCCCCATTGTGGAGTGATATTTATTGACGCTTATAAAGAATGATGTCTATATAAACACCTTCTCTCTATTCATTTTATGTGTGAATTTCAATTTATATTTTCCAATGAAATAAATGGGTGTTTTAGAAATGTAATAATACAGAGTTATTAGTGGACCTATTAATAAATTTTGTTGTGGTGCTGGGTCGCAGAAATTGAGTGCTTATTAGGTATTGACATTAAAAAATTATAAAATGAATGATGTGTACATATGTAAGATCCATTTAAGCACTCAAATATGAGAGCTCTATTGTAGATGGTCTAAGAGCACTAATTAAGAAATCAAAAGAAGTATTTTTTTTTTTTAAAAAATTGTTGTAATTATTATATCGATATAACTTTGATCCCACTTGTTAACATTTCTGGATTCGTCACTGCATACGACACTAGATTAAGCCGTCATAATTTTTATTCAACTTTCATAAAGGAGTTATTCAACTGATGGTGACTTCCTACTACTTTATGAAGAAGGAGTTACGGATGTCTTACTTCAGTTGGTGATATTTTTTTTATCTTTCTTTCTTTTTAATCTTTTTTAATTTTGACAATCTTTTTCTAATCTAAACTTATTTTTGAACGTTAATATAAACTTATATAACTACGGAAGTATCAAAGACATACATGTGTATAAAATAATATTTTTGGAAAGTGAAGAACCTCGAAATCAACTTAGTTTTTTTTTTTTTAACTCTATATCTAATCAAAGAATCAGCTAATCACAAAGATCCATCTTACTATTCACTATTGAAGGTTTAGTTGAAGTTGGAACAAAATATTTATGATTTTGATCCAAGAAATGATTTTGTGTAAGTTCTTGAGAGAAACAAACTTCAATATTTTGAGCCTACACTAACACAAACGTTGGAGTTTTCAAATGAACTTAGCTATCTAGATAAGTGGGCTTTAACGAAATGTACAATAAAAAATACTCATAATTTCGAACTTACACATTTTTTCCGAATCAGATTTGAGTTCAAACTTTTAAATTGTTTATTTACCATGAAAATAAATTTAATTTTGAATCATACAAAAAATTAATGAAATACTATTCTCAACGTTTTTTGTTTACGTGCATTCAATTCAATACCATTTTTATGGTTTTTAGGACTTTGGAAACTCCCGCAACAGTGACAGTCAACTGAAACAGCCACATGACATGCATATCTAGCGGTTGAAACGGACATGTGATCGAGGTCTCTTCCTCTCAAACATCTATAATAGGCAGGCTGAGATAGCCACACCCACATGGGAATCATGTAAATGTGCTTCTTGAAACTAGTTCAATTTTGGGTCCTTATACTTCGTTACTTCGAAGTTCGAACTAATAATTGATTTATAAGTCATGTTAACCGATAATATCTGGTTAAGAAAATTAAAAGAAGTACTCCCCCAGTCCCTCTATTCCTTTTTAATTGTCATTTTTGCAGAATTTTTTTGTTTTAAATTAACTGTCACTTTCAAAGTTCAATATAACATTAAATATTGTTTTGTCCTTATTACTCTTGGTTATTTATTGCAGAGAGAGAAATATATGAAAAGAAATATTAAATGATGAAGGTTATTATAGAAAAAAGATAAATTGTTGTATCAAAAATAGTAAAATGTAATTGTTGTCTTGATTTGTGTAAAAAACCCAAAAGTGACAATTAAAAAGGAACGGAGGGAGTAGTAATTTTCAGTTGACAATGATACTTTTTAAATATTTGATGCATTGATTACGTGATTTTCAAAGTAAATATTATTCCCTCTGATTTTGTTTGTTGGTCTCATTTTTTCTTAACTATTGTTGACTTGAGTACTTTTTGGACTTCTTATATAATCTTTGTTCTTTATAGATTTAATTATTAATACAATTTGTCATTAAAAAAAATTGTCTCAAATAAGATTTTTGTGAGGCAATAAGAAAAAAATCAAGTTTAATATTACTCTCCAATAATATTGCACTTGAAGTGCTAGTCCAGTAGTAAGAGTTCAGCTTTGTAAACTCAAGGTGTTGAGTTCGAGTCCCCTTAAGAACAGCCTTACAATAACCATTAGTGTCACACGAATAAATACAAATTTTCCTCTTCTCTAGTTTTTTAGAAAAGAAATATAATTAATTTTAATGATTTTAAAAATTTATTTTTTATTTTTTCAAAATATAATTACTCTTCATTAACTCAATTTATAAATGGTACTCCCTCCGTTTTAAAATAAGTGACCTAGTTTTGATTATGTGCACGATTCACACAACATACCTCGATTATTATTTTTTACTATATAAAGACAAATATAAAATGTTGATGGATTTATCTTGATGCATATTTTCTAAATATAAAACTTATATAAGTTTGGCTAATATTTAAGTAAAGATACTAAAGGTCAACAATATAGATTGACATATATGAATTAAACAGTCAATTAAATCACTTATTTTGAAACAAAAGAGTACTAATATATTAAAGAGAGATTACAAGAATTGAAAAATAATAAAGTAGCAGTGACATGCATGTGTCCAAAAAGAAGAGTGACACGCACATGACATGAGGATGGAGTAAATAATGGAAAATTATAACTTATGCCATTAAAATACAAATTAAGTAAATAAAGATAGAAATATTTTTTTAACCGTGTGCTTAATATTTTAAAAAACTTATTTTTATTTTTTTAATACAATTTTTTTATCGTGATCGGAGTTTGAACTCCAAACCTTGCATATTTTATGCATTGTTTATACCAACTGAGTTAAGTCATACCAACTTTTTTAGTTGTTTAACGTGCACAATTTAAGACACAATTTAGCGTAATTCCATAAATGCTACTCCTTTGATTATGTCCCCTTTGTAAAAGTTATGTCCCCTTTGTTGAGAAACTTGTTTTTGTTTGACAATCGTTGATAAACTTTTAGGTTTTGGACTTTCGAGCATTCTTATGTGAAAAGGCACGCAATAATATACATAATAAACACATGCCTAAATATTAGGATGATGTTAACGAATGATTTTTGTCTCCGGTCAATATTATAACAAGATTTATCAGTTATTCAATGAACATAACAATTGAGTTTTGCTTATAATAGTAACAAAAGAGTGTGCTTTTTTTATCATAAGATATTTTTAATACTTTTACTATTGAAAAATGTTAAAGAATGCTCTTAGGCATTTGTTAAGTAAACAAATATAAAAATTTAGAACACTTATTAGTATAAATCGGATTATGTTGCCGTCAATATTTGATTTTATCAAAAGATGTTAGACTTTTACAATATGACAAATCAATGTTTAAATATCAAATAAAATAGATGTCTGTTTTTATTGACCGACAATGATTATTTTCGTAAAGGGGATCTTTGGGATAAATTTTTTAATATGAACATTATACAAATTTTAGTCACTAAAATATATTTAGAATAACTAACCAATTATTTCACTTACAATTGTTTTGTTTTTTAACACAGAGATCTAACAATGTTATTTAATGATAGATTAGTAAACTAATATTTTTGTAATTTATCTGGCCTCAACACCACAACAAGAATCTTGAATCACGAGTTGATCCTAACCACATCGAGGAAAATACTTTTATAAAAGTTTCTATATAATGTGGATGTATGGTATGTGCTTGTCACTATTTAAAAAATATGAGCATATGACCCCATTTTGTATTTTCCTAGGTTTATATGAGCATAGTTTTTCATGTGGATGTTGGGTTTGAACTTTTATTAGTAAAATGCCAAATCACTAAAAAAAAGTGCACTACAAATATTAAAAGGTTGTATAGATATTTGATATACTATGATACATGTTTGAATCACCAAATCAAATTTCTCAGCGTTTTGTGTGTGTGAGTTTCGTCCATAAAGCAATATTGTAGGTTGGTGGATAGTAACAACCAAGTTTATCTCTCACTTTTTACAAAAATTTCGACTTTTGATTTTTAAAAGTAAAAAATTTCGTGGGCATTTGTTGGAGAGACAAGATTTTTTGTATTTTTATAAATAAATAAAAATAAAATGAGTATCTTTTTTTTTTTTGGTGAAGAATAAAATGAGTATCTAACTACACGAATGATGCAATAAAAGACTTTTTGACTTAGAATACAAATGAGAAGAAACAAGTATTGCTCAACATCACAATGTATCGACACATGAAAATTACAACACTAAAATTATGTATCTAACTTCACATAGAAGTAGTGTCGGTGACCAAGGTTTGGATTTTTGAGATATGAATTAGTGTGTGGGAAGAGTGAAAGGATGTGCTTAAGGTTGTAACAAATCTCGAAGAAAAAAAAAAGCTATGTGAATGGGTCTTCCATAGTTTGAAGAGGATGAAGATGAATGAGGAATTTGAGGGTATGAGAAGGAGTTGCGTGTAAGGTTTTTATTTTTTTTATTTTTTAAGAAAATGGTTGATTCTATTAAGTTGATAAAAAAAAACTGAATTTTTGCATTCCGTGCGCGTGAAGTATGAAGTGGGATGCACACTGGTACAATGTATAGGATTTTGAGACACGCTAACTTTGTGTGCATGGAATCTTCGTTCGTGCTCTCGAACAAATACAAAAACCACCTATAGTCAAGCACAAGTATGAAAAATACGAAGATCGTGTGTGCACGAATATACGTGTGGCACACACGATATAAGCAAAATGCAGGTGTTTCTCATGGATTTTAGCATTTGGAATTAGATCAACAACCAGTTACGAACTCGAAGGCTCCTAAGGTACACTTAAGATCTACTCTACTGAGTATAAATTCTAAATATTTGTAGAATAATTTTTGGGTTGTTACACCTAACATATTCTAAGCATAGAACTTGTTGCACCCTTTTAACTATTTTACAATTTCCAACAATTCATTCGATCCAAACTGTTTTGCTATGTTCTTCTTTGTTCTCCATTGACTGCTTTATCTTTTATCAACCTTTAATTGTTTGGTTCAAATTAAATAATTGTAAGCTTCAATTGTGAAAAGTGAACAAAATTAGGCTCAAAGTCAAATGACTTGCATGTCAATCTGTCCAATTTAGTCCTTGGCAATACCGACATCAACAGTCGATCTTTCTCTAAAGCATACTGAAAAGACATTGACCAGAACTTAATGATAAAATCCCTTTTTGTCAAAAAGTTAAATAAGTACTAATAAAATAATTTTCTAAAATTATAATCTATTATATATTGGTGGAACAGTTGTATAATCTTCTATCGTTTTATTGTAAACGTAAATATCATATTCAAAATAATTTTCTATATTTAAATGATTTGTCACTTTGTTTTTGACACAACATGATTCGTTACTTTAAGACAATTAAGAAAATATTTGTTAAATTTTCTATTTCAATAACATTCTCGTTGATATATACTATATACAATAAATACCCTATTAGTTATACTTTGACCAAATATGTCTGTGACCTATAACCTACTAAAATGAAACTCACACATAAGTGGAGGAGTTTGAGTTTAAACATTGGTCACAACGTCTGATTTAACGATTTGAACATTTTTTATCGGTTAAATTAGAACTTGTTGACGAAATGTGCATTATTTTAAACAACACTTATAGTAAAACAGTGAAGTGTTTCTTTAGTGTGCAATTCTATGGATTTGAACGAAATTAATACTATTTCCACACTACATACATGTGCTTCTAAATTTATGTAAAGTTAACATCAACAATTATAGTTGAAAAATAAAAATTTCAGTGCGTAAATAATAACAAAAAATACTCCTAATAGAGACTGCATATCTCACATGAAAAAGAGAAAAGAGATAAGTTATATCCAGGAGTAGCATTTTACTTCTATTGAAGGGACTATAATAACTTATTTAATAATCCATGTCGACGACACACATCTTAAAATGAGATAAACATAGCTGTCTCACATATTTTACTTTTTACTCTAAGTTTTTTTAATAACTTTATCTACATATAAGCCCATGGTTTAATTAATACTATGGTTGGTCAACGGATATTAAATTATCAATTAAATCCACGTGACACATCGATATAATGTGACGTGAACAATGTATCAAATGCGGCATATCGAAAAAGTTGCATAATATTAAATAATAGTACAATTTTAAGAAAGAAAAATTTCTTTTTGCTATGCTATCTATGGATGGTATTGAAATAATCGACAATGCTTATGAAGCTAAATTTGTCTATGTGTGATAGTGGTCGGTGTCATGTAGTTATTAGGACGTATACGACACGACATCGTTTAATTTGCAACTTGCATTTTTGAAATACCTAAAGTTCAATAAATACAAGTTCTTTATACATTTGTTTTGATATATAAGTACTGTTTGCATAAGCACTTTAACAGCTCATGTTGGATATTTATATTATAGATTCCATATATGTATATTAAATTTGGTGGAAGGGTTGAATTTGGCTAAAGTTTAAAATTATTGGTATATGCCTTGGCCGTTTGGTTCGTTGAGGAGCTCACATTGGGGTTTAGGTGGGGCCCATGATCACTCTTGACTCCTACTCCTTCACTTATTCTAAGAGTCATTTGTAACGTAGATATGAAGAAACATTCACTTGGTGCTTGACCTAATATTAGGAAACTGTACTAATAAACATTCAAATATCATATGGTAAATAAGTGTTGTTCATGTATATCAAAAAATTTAATATGGAAATTTAGTTTCCTTGATCTCTCAAAATAAAAAAAAAGTTTCGTTGATGTATAATAGAAATCTCTTGTTTTTGTTTTTTTTTTTTTACAAAAACAAAATGATATTCATTCATTCAAATCGAGAGATTACATCATTCAACACCGCTAAAA
>Ga0315914_1000842_pt1 | contig 42401 bp, 17 predicted proteins | sample MpolenodulesMG_FD_203920 | JGI IMG/M metagenome (GOLD analysis project Ga0315914, IMG submission 203920) | Medicago polymorpha root nodule microbial communities from Los Angeles, California, United States - elongated nodules | ecosystem: Host-associated > Plants > Roots > Nodule | place: USA... | reverse complement strand
AAAATTCACCCCCTTTCATTATTGCATCTACCCATTAAGTCGATAGGATCTTCCCCTGAAAACTCCTGAACTGCTTTCTTGTTGAACGTTATTAACAGGCTGGCCACGTGAAATTGGTGGGGCTCCAATTCTCCATCTTGCAACCAATTTATGTCTGGAAAATAACAGTTAAGAGCACAACAAAACTAGCAGCTTTTGGTCAAATTTTGTACTGTAAGAAGTTAGAAATCATTCACCAAAGACATGCTGCAAAGCCAATGTGAGACACAGATATGGGCATATTTGGATGGAAGAATTTCAGAGTGGAATTTTAATGTAACATTTCCACTATTTCTCACTAAAAAAATTAGAAATGGTGACAAGGTACTTTATGGTTGAGTTCAACTTCATGATCATATCTGTAATATTAGAACACCCCATCCCACTCCCCCAAAAAATAATTAAGGCTTCATAATTGTACAAAGAAGAAAAGGTTTTAAATGACAGCAACATATGCTTAACGCCTTATGCAACAAATGAAAAAAAGGATACACCCACATTGGAGTCTTCAAAATGTTTTTTCCACCAGCTAGTGGATGCAACACTGTCAAGAAGTAGTAGAGATGTCCTGCAATGATACCTAACAGATCAGGCATTAGAGCTGAACCAAAAATGACATCCAAAGCAAGCATCGCCCACGGAAGATAGAAGGCCTGAAGAAAAAAATTAACAATTAGTTCCTAATTTCCTATAGTTGATGAATATATGCTTCATCTAGCTAGTATAAGTTGTAACATATGCATAAAAACAACAATATCTTAAAACAATATTGCAACATACCTTCAGTGCAACAAGTCCATATAAGTTGATTTGAGCGTTTGGAAATTCTCTACTCCATACATAAAGGAGCATAAAAACAAGTGATATTGCCAAAAATGGGGTCCAAAAAAAGGGGATTGCAGACAAAACCTAGATTAAAAAGAAAGAAACGACATTAGGGCCCCAAGTAAAAAATGAGTCCGTCAAGAAATCAACCAGGAGTGGGAATGGTTGTTTCACTAAAATTAACTTTTTTGACAGTAATTTCGAAACTTCCTTAGTTGATGTTTCAAAAACAAACTATATGGTTCAATCGGTTGTGAACCAACAGTGTTACGGTTAGGTTATTTAACCAGCTCGACCAGGTTTTGTCTCAGTTCAAGTAGCTTGAAGTAGTTGACCATGACCTGAAGGTCTTGCCCGTTCGGTTAAAACATTGTGCTTGCCTTTTTCTAATCAACAAAACTAATAGAAGATTTGAGTAATCATTGACATCACCTAGGGCCTGTTTGGATAAACAGCTTACTTGTAGCTTATAGCACAAGCACTTATGCATAAGCTATTTTAATGACAAAAGATAACATAATATTAAACTTCTTTTGTATATGCTATAAAAAAAATTATAAACTATATTGGAAAACTTATGAAATAAGTTGAAAAAAGCTTATTAAAATTGCTGTAAGCTGTTTTCATAAGATTTCCCAAACAGTCTCACAAATCTTATGCTAGTAGATAAGCTTAAATAAGCCAATCCAAACAGGCCCTAAACAGATTTTTTCTTCCTTAGTCTCCCTCTCACATAGACCACCAATCATCAATCACCTCATGTCAAATTCTCAAATGTTAATCATCTTTCTCTTACCACTGGCCATTTCTTATAATCACTCACAGTCATTACTGACTTAATGAAACCTCATCATGCATAGTTTATTTATCATCCTCGCAGCCATCATTATCCGTGAACCCCCACAATGAAAATTTTCCTACTAATTGCTAACTTGCATAAACCAATCACTTAAAATGCATAACTACGTCACTACGTATATATAGTATTCTTAAATATACATGGAGCATCTTCCACAAGTAGACATGTAAAAACATAAAAGTAGATCAAGCATGGTTTTTCATCTTCTTTTTATCTAACAAGAGGTGTGCTGTCTTTTCTTTGTCAATTGTCATAAACTAGAGCCATGAGAATAGACACTCAAGAATTAAACTTCCAGCATTTTGAAGGAAAAAATATCACATAAATAATCATAAGATGAAAAATATGTGGATGATCTTAGATACCAATAGTGCAAAGGCTCCAAATATCATCATCCACAAGAAATCAGCAGTCCGTCTGTCGAATGGTCCCTTCTCAAGTTGGACACCATACCTTACTCTGTCAATTATGGGATGGGAATTAGTTCAAGTTAAGTAAAAGTGGAAATTGCACGTTATCTATTAATAACTTACATCATTAAAAGACGGATACCGAAATTGATGGAGAATGGTCCGAGGAAAAAGAAGTTTGTGAATAGCCTCCAAACCTACAGATGGTGTGATGTTGCATAAGATGTATTAAACAGTTTGACTGGAAACGAAAAAACATTAAAATCAACACACAAGGTTGGCAGCCGCAAGTTAAACTTCAGTTGACTACTTATCAACCAAAATATATCCCCATACAATTTACATTAATACATCTTCGATGTCCATATTTACAATCGATGTTCTGCCAAAGGATCAACCTCCTGCAATCTAATGGAAACCCTAAATCCCCGACACCTCACCTCTTTCTCCATATGTATCGGATGATAAATAACAACAAAGTATCTATCAGTAAATCGGTAATTAACATAGCCATGAGGAGCTAGGGGATGCTAAAGATTAGAGATAAATTTTCTACAACAGAGTGGCAAACTACAAAGCACATAGCATTTCTATGGACCCCAAACAATTAAGAGACACACACAAAGCAAATGTAAACAGCATAAAATGAATTGCTGACATCAGAAGAGAAAATGTAAACAGCATAAAATGAATTGGTGACATCAGAAGAACTTGTTTGTGCAGAAGCTCGTGATATTAATATACAATTACAAAGAATCACAAAAATATAGAATAATCTGGTTAGCAACTGCAGATACAGTTATGTTACAAACAATTCGGACGTGAAAGCAAGTAAAAAGATGCAATGTTTCTAGTACTTGACTAATAATGAATACAAAAAATATCCTCTACTTGTTCTAGACATAAAAAAAATTCGCACCATCCTAGGCATGCACATAGGAATTCAAAAAATAGAAGCTTTAGTTTAGAATGACTTCAACACTTTACAAAAGCATTGACATCACATTCCACTTTCCTAGTCACTAATGCCAATGATCTCATGGAATTCTAACCTGAAAACGAAAGAACACTTGTTCGTATAATAGTGCAATGTGAGCTAGATCATATAATCCAAGTTGGTAAACTGCGGTAGCCACCAGGCAAGCTGTGCCATAAGCCTTGCTTATAGGTGGAAGAGATTTATAAAACCTGAAACAAGACAATTTTTATATACATTAACAAAGTTATTGAAACAGCTATAAAACTTGCCTTTAACAAAATTACATGTATATAATGAATGATATTGGTAATCATAGAGGTGGATTATAACGGAACATGTAAACATAGAGCCTGTTTGGATTGACTTATTTGAGCTTATCGACTGACATAAGCACTTAGGAGCCTTTCTGAAAAACTTGTGAAAACAGCTTATGTCATGTTTACAGGCTGTTTTCAGCTTATTTACATAAGTTATCTGCATTATCTTAAACGAAAAACTATTTATTCTATTTTATTTCATATTTTGTTATGGAAATAGGTTATACGTAAGCGCTTATGCTATAAGCTGCAAATTAAGCTGATTATCCAAACATAGCATAGAAGTATGATTACTTCCGCTGATGATACTAAAGTTGGAAGGATCGCAAATAAGGCTAAGAAAATAGAAAAAAGCACTTATACACAAACATCTAAATGATATAGCTTAAGGAGGAAAAACAAAATTGGATACAATGTAACGGAGAAAACGTAATTCAAGATTATGATAATACAATGGAATCATAATCTTCTGCTTAAATTACCGATGAATTTGAAAAAAAAGAGCGTGATTAAGGGACTTACTCGCCGGGAGAAGACATTGTGGAGCGATGATGAAGAGAGCTGAAACGAAACCCTGATTTGGTAGTTGAGACTTCTGAATTCTGATTTTCCCTTCTGAAATCGTCTGTCTCCCAAAGACCCAGAAGCTTCTGCCTTGCACGTGCCTATCAAAAGCCCGTAAATTAGCCAAACTTCATGTGGGCTATAGTTGCTGATTAGGGAACTTCTTATTCACACTTCCCGTATTTACTCCAGCACCCTCTTTTGCATTTTTGTTTTTGAATTACCATTGTACCCTTCTCAGGTGACACATTCCTCCACCATTTGATTTATCATATTTTGCTCCATTCCACCACCACTCCCAACTGTTAAACTTTGATGATTGCATTTAATATATATTCATCTATGTGAATGTTTCACCTTCTTATGTTATTTGCCAAAATTTATGTGACTCCTAAATGATTGAACATATTTCATTTGAATTTCAATCAATTGAAAAAAGTGTATAGAATAATGGTGTTTCAGTGAATTGTGTCAGAAAAATGTGTTGCTATAAATTCTCTTCAATATATATTATTCGGCGATATGAATTTATATGCCTAAGTAATATCATGAATTAATTATAAAAAAAACCATGATAATTTAAAGTTTATGCTAACAAGTGTCTTGGGAAGGATTCAAAAAGGAAACAATTTGTAAATTTATGTAATTTTTTTTTTTTTAAGTTTCAATGAGTTGAATACACAATTTTTAATTTTTTTTTTTCGACTTCTAAACAAGTGTCACAAGTACGTTTGTTAACATTTCCCTAATTTAAAAATACCTTATTTCATATTTCATTTTAATTTTTAGATCTTACAATGTATTAAGTGACTCTGTTGTCTAGTACACCACCAGTTTTGGTCCAGTTTATAGTTTTTTTTTAATACTATAAACTTTTAATGTTTTGTTTTTTGGTCAAGTGAATGTGCACTACGAGTCTAAATCCTTTTAGTAACCTTGTTTTTCTCTCTCTTTTCCTTAAAGATGCGTCGCCGCCCCACCCTCGATAGCAACACCGACTTTCTTACTCCTCCTTCCTTCAAGATCAATTAGGCCATCCACCATTTATATCCAGGTTTCATATGTAGGCGTGGGGACTGTGTTAAACAGTCTCTCATCGGATAAAAAATTACCTGACAATGAATTTATGAGTGGGGGCAATCCTCACCTCACAAGCCGGTTGTGTGGGGTTTTGTTAGGCTCACGATTTCTAAGATGGTATCAAAGCCACCTCCAAAATCCGTTAGACCACCTGTCATCAGGTTTCCGCTATCGGGTCACCCATCATTTATATCTATGCTCCAAATGTCCAGTCGCAGACGTGAGAAAATGTATTAAAGAGTCTCACATTGGATAAAATATGATATGAGAATGTGTTTACAAGTGAGGGTAATTCTCACCTCACAAGTTGATTTTATAAGTTGTATTAGACCCAAGAACAATTTATAAGAATATTTTTGGAGTCCAAATTTATTCTAGTTAATATGACTAGTTAGTGGAATCCATTTACTAAAATAGATCCTACCAATCGATCACTTATATTTATCTCTCTTGTAAAAGGATAGTATTAGTAACTAAAGAGCAAATTCGCTCTCATATTTTCGGTGGCGTAGAAAAGAAACAAACATCAAAGCTCATAAAAAAAACTGGGCCCGCAGAAACAACCCATAGATAACGGGATGGCGCACCAACACGCTTGCCTCCCATGCACCTATGACATACGCAGGTAGTAGAGAGTCCCACTTGTCTGTAAAAGAGCTGTGTTGGGTCACCCTCAATTGGTACAAAAAAAAAATAAAGACAGACAGACATATACAAAATAAAAGTGTATAAGAGATACTAAGAAAATAGACACTCATTTTAATTAAGCTTAAATATTGCACTCGTTCTTACAAATATGTTTCGTTTAAGTTTTGGTCCCCGTAAAAATAAAATTTGTTTTTGATCCCTGCAATTTTTTTTGTTTTTTAAAATAGTCCATGACCCTATTTTTGTGATGATTTATATACGTGGCACAAGATGACTGAACCCATTTTGTAGTTTTTGGTCACTGCAAAATATTTTGTTTTTTAAACAGGTCCCTGCAAAAAAATTTGTTTCTGAAAATAGTCCCTGGATGGACTATTTTAAAAAACAAAAAAAATCGCAGGGACCAAAAACAAATTTTTTTTTACAGAACCAAAACTTAACCGAGGCATATTTGCAGAGACGAGTATGATATTTAAGTATTTTAATTCATGAAAGTGTGTCACACACAAAAATTCATGCAAATCAATGTTGTCAAACTCAAGAGTTTAGTTAAAGGTGCCCTCTAGGGTGCGCAAGCGGATTATGTCGTCTACCGTGCGAAAGATGATGAGATTTGGTGGCAGTAATGGTTGCGAGGACGTTGAAGAAGAGAACTAGAAATTGTAGAAAAACAAATATTTGAAGGACTAAAAACGAAATTTAAAAAGATTATTTATTTAACGAACCATTTAATTTAATATAATAATTTGTCTAAAGAAAACGGCAACCGGGAAAGAGTCCAAATAAAGAAGATGAAAACTTAGAATAGAAGCGTTGAAATTGAATTGAACATTCCTACTCTACAATGGATCCATGCCCCTTTGTTCGTCTCATAGTAGAATCCCTCACTCTCAAACTCCTTTCCTCTCCAACAAAACCCCTCCCACTTTCCAACGTTCACCCCTCCACCACTCCATGCTTCTGCAAAATCCACATTCCTTCCTTCCCTTCCCACACTTCCCTCCTTCCACTCTCCTCCCCCTCCCCTCATTCAACAACCTCCGCCCCTGCTTTCCACCTTGATTCCGCTGCTCTCCGTCGTCTCTCCAGCAAACCCTTCATTCTCTCCATCTCCGTTTACAATGGCCCAATGGGCCGCAACTGTGGCGTCCGCAGTGCAAAGCTACTCGGCCGTGTCCTCCTCCCCATTCAATTACCTACCTCACTCCCTTCTCCCAATACTTTCCAGTTCCACAATGGCTGGTTCAAACTGAACCATGAAGCATATGATAAACCTTCACATTTGCTTCATGTTATGGTCCGGTCTGAACCGGATCCACGCTTTGTGTTTCACTTTGGTGGCGAACCGGAATGTAGTCCTGTTATTTTCCAGATTCAGGAGAATATCAAACAACCTGTTTTTAGCTGCAAATTCAGTGTCGATCGCAATTACAAATCCCATTCCCAGTAAGTCATTCTTCCACTTAAATTTTCTTGCTGAATTTATTACTTTTCTTTCAATGCATTGACACGGTAAAACTGGAAGTGATTATCACGTTAAATCAAGATGATTAAGTTCGGTAATTTAAAATTAAAATATAAAGATTATACCATCTGATTAAAATACCGCATGAAATGAAAGTATCTACTGTATTTGTGTTTGGATATTTTGCAAAATTATTGGTGGGACAAATGAGGTGTGGGAGGTCCTCCAACTTGGTAGACATCCTCACTTTCTGTTGTTTTCTTTCCTTTTTTCTGTTGAATTGAAAGAATGAACCGTGAAAACTGGCACTGACCACACACCACCAATATTTCATTTGAGGAATGCTAGCAACACTCATTTTAACACACACTCTCCAACACACTCTTTTTGATTGGTTAAAACTCACATGAGTCCCACCAAATTATGTAGGTCCCATATAAATTTGGTGGATCCCATGTGAGTTTTAACCAATAGAGAGTGTGTTGAAAAATGTGTGTTAGAATGTGTGTTGCTAGCGCCCCCGTGAGCTTAGCTCAATTGGTAGGGACATTGCATGATTTATGCAGGGGCTGGGGTTCGAACCCCGGACACCCCACTTCTCACATTTAAATGTGTGACCACTAGGCTACTAAACCAAAAAAAAAAAAAAAGAATGTGTGTTGTTAGCATTTTTTATTTCATTTTCGCAAGTTTTCTTTCTTCTTCTTGGTCTGGGCGAATTTTGGAATGGAAAATTTGATTGACGTGACACTTTATTGTTGATAATATCTACCAATATATACTTTGCAAATAAAAATATCTACAAGTAAATGTATGAAAATAAAAACAAGGTAGATTTTCTTTTTTTTTTTTTGTTTTTTATAAACAAAATCACAAAGGCTCTACTACCCTTTCACACGTATATGTATACTGTACCACCACCAGCTGTTTCAAAGTTTTCATAATTCAACTTTTAAGTTTTTTATTTTTAATCTTTTCAAAAGTTTAATAATTGTATTGGTTGTTGTAAGTACAACGTTATTAACTAATGGATTAAAGAAAAAGACAATCTTAAGTACAACGTTATCTCTCATTTTTAATTGCCTTTCTTTTTCTTAATTACTTGCTTAGGTTGTTTCTTGCAATTCAAGAATCCATTACTCAAATTAACCCTTTCAGTTTTTTTTCCTTTTTACTATTGCTAATTAAAACATGTCCCTTGCCTTTCTCTTTTTACCCGGGATTCCGTTCCATGTGACAGCATGTAGCCGCATAGTAGAGTTTGATTATATATCCTGCGGATTACCATAGAATCACTTGATTGAAAATTTGTTATTCAACTTTGGTGATACTCTGGCACACCGAAAATACAAGAGTTTGATTCTCCTTTCACAGTTTAACAATTTCATTATGTTGTTACACTTGAGAGGCATTTGGATACATAGCTTAGTAAAACACTTACTCAAAAACACTTCTATACTTATGTGTAAGTTGTTTCTACAACAGAAGCTAAGCTATCTATAGAAGATCATGCTTGTTACTTCAATCAATTAAATGTTTTTTATATTTTATTAACCAACTTGAAAATTCAGGCCTCTTTCGTCAGATTTTACAAACAATAATTCAAGTAGATGGAGAAGATCATTGAGAGGTGAAAGAGAACAAAGTGGACAAGGGAATGAGAGAAAGGGTTGGATGATAGTAATTCACGACCTATCAGGCTCGCCTGTTGCTGCAGCATCCATGATCACGCCATTTGTTCCATCCCCTGGCTCAGACCGGGTGTCACGATCAAACGCAGGTGCGTGGGTTATTCTCCGCTCAATCGGAGGCTCCACTGTGAGTAGCTGTAGCTGGAAACCATGGGGTCGTCTCGAGGCATGGCGAGAGAGAGGTCCTATCGATGGCTTGGGCTACAAGGTAGAGCTTTTCTCTGACAATGGGCCTGTTAATGCAATACCAATTGCTGAAGGCACAGTGAGTACGAAAAAAGGTGGTAAATTCTGCATTGATTCTGCAATATTGGGTTCAAAGTGGTTACCGGGTGAAGGGTTTGTGATGGGTTCAACTGTGAGTGGTGAAGGAAAAGTAAGTAAACCTGTTGTACAAGTGGGGGCACGACACGTGACTTGCATGCCTGATGCTGCTCTCTTCATTGCTCTCTCTGCTGCTATTGATTTAAGCATGGATGCTTGCAAACTTTTCTCACATAAACTGAGAAAGGAACTTTGCCCTGATCAACAATATTATTCTATTTCATAACTTCCATCAAATGAATTTGATTGATTTTCAATTCTTGGAGGTTGTTCTTTAACCACTGATTTTGTCTAAGTACATATTGTGAACATTCTTTTGGTTCAATTTAGGATTGGAGTGCTTGAAGCTTTAGCTGTTATGGTTTGTTGAAGTTTTTTAGTCACACAGTTACAAAAAAGATCATATATATATTTACTAACTGCTAGTTTTGTATTTTATTACCTTGGTGTTGGGTTTGGCCTACAGCTTAAAAATTAGGGGAGTGATTACAATTCATGGTGTTGTTCGATGCAAGTTTGAATAGAAGATTTGAACTGTACATAAAGATTAAATGCAAATCATGTTGATGATTTCATTGTCTTTTTTTTTTTCTTCTCCTATTTCAAAATGCTTAGACTGTGAACTTTTAATTTGGAAAGCCTTCGTTTTCCCCCGAATTTCCATGAAACGTAGATTATTAATTGACAAGTGACAGGAATGAAAATGAGATATTCATTACTAATATACAGAACTCGTCGTGAATTAATAGCATAGATGAAGTTGGGGAAAGTGAGAGAAATGTCATGTGGCCTAGCTTGTTTGGAACTGTGGCGACAAGTATATGGACGCGCAATTCCTTCAAAAAAAAGTATATGGACGCGCAATAATAACAAAGCTGAAAGTTGTGTTGCAGCTTCCAGTCACAAGAATGCGAGTTTGCCCTTTTGAACTGTTGATCCAAACAGTCACTTAATATATAACAGAAAAGTGATTAAATAATCTGTCGGTTGATGGTAGTGACCTTGCTTCTGATATTGCTTTGCATCTGAAAATTTGAGAAATGTTAGAAAACAATAGTCACTGTCCATTTTCTTAGTCTTTATTGGTTTTTTATCTACGTAGTTGTACCAATGTGTTATTTGATCCTTTTAGTTTTAATTGTTTAAATTTAGTCCTCGTACCTTTTCAATCAAGCAAACTTAGGTCCAAAAACTGTCATATACTGGGACAGGCTCAATAAAAGAAAAAAAGAGAGAGAAATTGCTTCCACTGAATAAATGGAATAGTTTCAAAACAACTGTATGTGAATTTTCATGGTTATGTTCATTTTCACATTTCTCAAGAACGTTGAAGTGTCTCACAAACTTGTACAAGCATAAGTGTTGCAGCATCTGAAGAGAGTACTGAGTACTGACCATTGTTAGTTCAACTAATTATGTTATGAGCGTCTGCTTGTATTCACGCGTTCATGTAAGAATCATAGGGCATCTCTATGTGGGTAGACTTTGGAGAATAATCTTGGAGTAGTCTTGGGAAACACTTTGGGGCGTGAAGTGAAGAATTCATGTAAACTCTCTACATGTCAAGAATATAAAAGAGATTTAAAGATTCTTGTTGGGCTGTTTCTCAACAGTGGAAAGCAAGGGACCAAGGAAACTTTATTGTATTGGTTTGTTTATGTTCATAGTAGATTCATTGTTGCTCTTTCTCGGGTGGAGTATGTCTTTAAAGCTGAACAACGTAAATTTTGTGTTCATCTTATTCTCGTCTTTGTTTTTTCTTTTTGCATCAATGTTTTAATTTTTTTCTTCTGATTTTGTTAAAGCATCTGGTTTTGGTTTTGTATGTGTTTTGTGCATCTGCAGGTTTATTGTGTTTGATTGGTTTCAGACCATTTCATTCTACAACAAACAACATGTTAGAATATATTTTCTTAAGTGAGAGATGTCAGTATTGGAGGAATGCAACAAAATCAATCCTTCTACTGGCAGGATACAATAACTGAGAATTTTTGTAAAATAAAATCTGAGAATTTTATGATTCATACTACCACTTCATAGAGAGTAATAACTTAATTCTTTATTAAATGTTAATGAAACAGTGGCCTCTGCAACTGAAATAACATCTATGATTATGAAATGGCCACGAGGTATTTCAAACACATTATTCACAAACCATTATCAATGTATAATTATACTCAACAGGGAAATGACATTTTTATTTAGGAAGATCAATTCCATCTATTCTGTTTCTTTGGATGTGTGTTTTAATAGACTCCAATTTTTGTTTTCATAAAAACACTATGCCTGATTCAAAGTGGGGATTCAAGTATTAGTGTGAATAAAAGTTTTAGTGATATTAACCTGTCATTAATTCATGTTAAAAGAAAAAACATACTACTATATCTTAAATCTAACAAGTTTTTACCCCCAAAAAAAAACTATGAGGACATATAATTTGAAGTGCAGACCTATCCTTATTCTCATTTGCATACTCTTAAAAAGATTAGTTTTCATAGTTCATCACAAGCTATAGTTACCTAACCTCAATTATATGATTCAATTGGCATGAGGGCAAGTCAATTCCCAGTGTTGGGTATTCTTGTGAGTTAAGTGCGGTTTCATTCTTAGAGGAGTGGAAATTGATTTTAGAGGTAGAAAATCGATTTTGACATGTTAGATAGTCTCGATTACAAATTATTTTGCTGGGAAGACCTAAAGAGCGTCGAGAGAACAACTAGCCAAAACTCGACCACAAGAGAATGAGACGTCACATCTCTACTCAAAACCTTAAAACATTATGTGTCATCTATTTTATGTATCAAATATTTAGTTCATTCATAGTCGTTGTGAGATTAATCACTCAAACTTGAACCCTATGATATCCCCCTCAAGCATGAGTTTCCCACATCCAATAATTGGAGTTATGGCTCTTTATTTTCTGTCCATTACTATAATTTTGAAAAGTTTTAAAGTGTATTGGATCCACCAAATACCACATTATTATATTTATGGTTAATACCTCAAATAACCCTTCAATTTGGGTAAGTTCTAAAAATAACCCCCGTAAAAATAAAATGAGTGAAGTGTGAAAATTGTCCCCGTAAAGGATTAAAATGTCTGAAAGTAGCCAATGTAAAGAGTTAAAATATGAGAAATTCAAAATTGGAGGGCCAGAATCTGTGTTTTTATTTTTATAGGGCTATTTCATGTCTCGCCCAAATTACAAGGGTTATTTGAGGTGTTAACTCAATATTTATATTCTCAAAACTTTGGTGATAAAAATAAGAGAGTCTTGACACCTATAATTGATCCAAACACCAGGGATTGGACTTTGTATCATTAGTCTCATAAGATGTTGGATGGAGATATGACGTCTTCCACTCTTGTGGTCTTGAAACATTGGCCCTAGTTGATGCTGGACTCTCCAACATATTTCGACTCCAGCAGACCAGCACTGATTTGCTATTTTTATTTTAGTAATTGATGATCAGTTTATAACTGTGGTGTGTGAGGCAGTTATTAGAAACCTTAGTTTTGTGGGAAACAAAAAGCTATTGTATCGTTTACCTCCAAGACAACAAGTGTATGTAAGATATTGTGTTCTAAATCAGAAACTTTGTTTTTTTTTCTCTTGTTGTCTATCTGTTCCCTTTCTCTTCTTAATCATTCAACAACAATCTTGTTTGCAAATCAATTCGTTCAAAATGCAAACACACACTTGGCAACATAAAGGGTTACATTGGTATCAAGTATTACCACTCAAAAGTCACAAGCAATCAAATAGAGACTTATCCTATGGGGGGAATGAATCTGAAGGTGTAATCTAAACAACCCGTCATACTAGAACAGATTAAGGTAACAAGATCAAATAAGCATGTCACGTGGCACAAATATTATACATCATAAAAAATACACAACTCTACTGCCCGCAAAATCAAGGCAGATCTTATCCGTGAACCAAGTCTAGCTCACTAATATAATATGTGTAACAAAAATTAAAAAAATAAAATTAGCAGGCCATGTGAATTAAATCGGTAGCATTGACTAATAATCCATAAAAATGTCACTGCTACTACAGTAGCTATCATCATGGAGATGATGAAGGAATATTTGTGTACTTCGAAGTACTTGCAGCCAAAGTACCACAAACAAGAGGTTTTAGGGTAGGAATTCTAAGACAATTCAAATTACCACCAGGGATCACAGAACACTCAGGTCGAGGTTTCTGCATATTCCTACCAGGAATGCAATTATCTGAGAAGTCAAAACCAACATTGAAAAGCCTTGAACATTCTTGACTAAACCCAGAAAAGAAATTATAGGCAACAGTTAGATTCAACAAGCTTTTCAAAGAACATATCACATCAGATATATCACCAGAAAGATTGTTATGTGCCAAATTAAGAACCTCAATATCTTGCAAACAAGATATTGTATCTGGTAAATGACCCACAAGTGAATTGAAACTCACATCAAGAACCTGCATTTCTGTGAATATACCAACACCTTGAGGTATACAACCTGTTAACTGATTATTAAGAAAAAGAATCTCTTTTAGTTTAGAACTCATGAAACCAAAGCTTGCTGGAATGTTTCCACTCAACATATTGTAAGCTAAGTTGATCACTGATGCAGGTGAGTTACCAAAGCTTTGAGGTATTTCACCACTAAATTGATTGTTGTTGAGAAATATTGCATCAAGTTTCTTGTTGAAAAGCTCTTCAGGAAGTGTCCCTGTGAAGTTGTTGAATCTAAGGTCCAAGTAAATTAAACTTGGCATGTTTAAAGTAACTACAGGGAAAGAACCAGAAAGTTGGTTGTTGCTGAGGTCTAGTTCTTGAAGAAATGTGAAGTCTCTGAATGTTTCAGGAACTGTACCTGAAAATCTATTAGTGTTGAGGTGGAGAAGTGTTATATCAGATAGTAAAGAGAGTTCTTTTACAAATGTTCCTTGGAGATTTGCATGGTTGAGATCTATTCCTGCAACAAAAGGAGTATTACTAGTAGTATCACAAAATATTCCTTTATAAGAACAAACATCAGGACCAATCCATGTTTCTAAAATCTTTAAAGGGTCATCAGTGATTGAAGATTTCCAAGCTTGAAGAGCTTTGTAAGCATTGTTTAGATTTGACACAGATGATCCTGAAGATCCTGGGATGTTAGGACCATCATTGCCATTGCCAATGCCAATGCCAACACCAATGCCTATACCAATGGCAGCTTTTGCTGCATTTGGAAGAAGGAGAAGAAGGAGGTGGAGAAAAGACAGAATCATGGTCTTCTCCATTTTGGGATGTAGATACAGAATGATTCTAAGGTTGTTTTGTTTTAGCAAAGTTTGTTTCTTTTTTAAGGGTTTGAGTAAAGGTTGTTCACTCACTTGCTGGAAGACAGACACATAGTCACAGAGTGATGGATTGATGGGGCCAATTGGTTTTTAAAAGTGTCATGTTTTCTCATTTGTCACTTTCTCTTTGGTTTATGTAATGTTAATGCCTTTGATTCTACGCTTTGTGCTAACTTTTTTAGCACACAAGATGTTGACTTCTGTTGATTTAGATTTGTAAAGTTAAATTATTACTGAATGAGTTCAGTTTCAGTGTTTATTAGATTAGATGATTAATTGAAAGTTTGAGTCAGTATAAAAGCAATTAAGTCAATTTTCATGTTTTTTTAATATATTTTAAAATATAAAATACAAGTAATTATTTGTCTTTTTATGTTATAGAAAAAGTATCTGTTGATAAGCTTTTTTTTTCTGTCTTTTTGCTGAATAGCTGTGATAAGCTGTTGGGCATAAATAACCATCAACGTTTCATTAATGTTACTGCTAAGCTTTTCCTATTTAAATTAAATCAAAATACAGATGGAGATAAATTCATTGAGATAGTGAAAAGAGCTAAATATAGGTAACATGTTGATTGTTGAACCAAAGTTCGAATTTTAATTTGGAGAAATATTCACATTTAATACTGTCTAACAGAATTTCAACGAAGGGAATCTATAAATCAATATTATAGGTAGTTCTGCAAGAGACTGCAGATAGAATAGCTTTTTACTAACAAAAACGAAAATACTAATAGCATTTGTTGCTTTTCAAGTCGGCAGAAATAAACAATGGAATGGATGCTATAGTATAGAACAGACAATGGTGAAGGTTGTGGATGCTATATGATCATAGACAATAGTGCAGGGGACTCAAGAATCATAGACTTTCTTATATTTATATAGTAGCCTGTTAGCCTTTTTTGCTTTTCAAGTCGGCAGAAGAAGAAAAAAACTATAGATAGACTAACGAGGCTGTATACATGCAGTGGTGTCCATAATAATCTTCTTGTACACAAATTTGGACACCAAACTTATTTCATATACTGTTACGTATATGGTGTCCAATTTTTTATGTCAAAATATGATTGCTCATTTGATATTGTAATCAGTAGTGACTAAAAATTAAAGTGTGTTTAATAATTTTGATTAGAGCTACTTGTAGTTGATGTTTGAATAAAACAAGCATTTTTGTCAACCAAATACTGTTGTCATTATCAATTAATCCGTTTTTTTGCGCATAGTTTACCATTGAAAGGGACAAAAAAGATTTGTGTGTGAGGACTGCAGCGACAGGGGGCACATTATTTTCTAGTCTCACTAGATTTGTACAAAATAGTAGTATTTGTTTTAAGAGCCTATAACTTAATTCATGCACATGGGTTAGCTGGGAAACTGAATCCTTCAAAGTTCCAACCAGCAATATCAATATAATTCAAGTTTGATAAATGCTTGCCAGATGATAGCTAAATTCAACCTTGTGAAAAGTTTCTAGTATCTTTACTTCTAAAAAATTGGAATAGTTTGACCAACACATATATACACTAATAGTCTGACCAACACTAAATGCTTGCCGGATAGTAGCTACAATTCAACCTTGGTGATTGGTGGCTAGGGTGGGGTTAAGGAGGTCTAGAGTTGGATCTCCACTCCTAATATAACACTAATAAGATTCTATCCGATGTCAATTTGAATGAACAAGTTTAGATTTTTTAAAAAAAAACACTTTCCTCAACAAAAAAAAAACACCAACAAAAATATTGGTCGTTAAAGGAAAAATAACATGTGGCCGTTCATTAAAAACGTCATACGAAAAAATTGGGACGTAACATAATTCGGCGCTAGTGTATGTTACTTCCTAGCACTTTGGCCTAACTTGATCTTATCCAAATTAAGTGTAGGAGTGTTTCATTTTCAAATAATTAGGTGTTTGAGGTGAAAATTTTATGGAATTCTATGTTGAACTGGAACATTCATAGTTAAAAGTTCTATTGGGATGCAATGTTAAATTTCGTTGCCTAAAATGATGGGAGAATGGTCAAGAAATCAATCATTAGAATGAACGAGTTTGGTGTGAAAACAATTGTGAAGAAGAGCGCGCGCCATTTTGTCTACAAATGGAAAACAGCTAAGTTCCATGACCAAGCATGGCTAAAGGAATGCAATATCCCTTCTTTTACCCTTTCCAATTGTCCCTGTCCTACATAAATGGAATGTCTCAGAATGTTGTTAAATTTGATAATGGTAGCCACCAAACGTGTTGCACGTTTTATAATGGTGATGCTACTCATCAACCACACCCACTTATTTGTGTACTTTTTGAGAAATTGAATAATTTCTCCCCAATCACGTCGAGGACGATACATTTAGAAAATAGGTCCAGTCTAATTCAACCTTTAAAACCAATTTGGGATTGGATCCTCTCTCATCTCTTGTTCAATAAACAAAAAAGGAATGAGAGGATCTCGATGTTGAAATTAAGAGAAAGGAAATGCTTAATGGTTTAGATTCTCTCATAGAAGAAAACTAGAGAGATTTTTACATGAGGAAATCCACACCCTACAAGCATGTAAGATGAGAGAAATATTTCATTTAATATGAAAATCTTATCAATGAGTAGTTACATGAATGTCTCTTTCGGTAATTAATGGAATTTGGTCCCTTAATTATGATGAAACCAATCATTTTAGCCTCTGAACTTATGTAACTAGGGATGAGTATCTCACTTAGTTGAGTTAAAGGATTAAAGAAGTTTAAAGTTTAGAGTTCAAATCGGGTCAAATGAGAAAATCATAACATAACAATTAACATTAAAAAAAAGTTTAAATTAACACAACTTTGTTCCTCAACTGTAAAAAAAAAAACAAAAACTTTGTCCCTCAACTTTTATTTAAGGGAACGTTGTCCCTCAACTTGCTCTAAGACCAAATTGCATTAACTCACAAGTTAATGGATCGAATTTATCAATTTTACCGTTAAGAGAGCAAATTATGTTAACTTACATAAATTAAGGGATCATAGCAAACTTTTAAAATAAATTGACGGAAAAAGTATACTTAAACTAATAATCCTGTATTAGATCTTTTTACGAAACAATCTTAATCTTAAATTATTAGATTAGATATGTTTTAATAATATTGTAACAAAAAAAGAAAGATATGTTTTAATTACCAATAATGCACACCCTCTATATGCCGCTTTACATCAGAAACAAGAGGGTATATTAGGTAGTAAAACCTTATTCCGAGGGCATTCCTACTCGGGACCTTTCTAGTTTCTACTCTTTCGACCCTACTAACACTTTCCACACCGTCTCTTCCAATTTCCCTGTTTTCTCCTCTCACATCAAATCAATTTTCCATTTATCGCTAATTTTCGATTTTGCGTCTAATCGGTTCCAAATTTAGCAATCAGGTAACTATGATATGATTCCTTTCATTATCTTTTCCTTTTAGATTTTTAGGGTTTTAATTAATTTATATTAAATGCATATGATTATGTGAATCTGAATCGTGGTTGTGTTTTTAGGGTTTCAAAACTTTTTGTTATTTTACGTTTGCGATGAAGATCGAGGAATTAGAGGATGCAGAGTGTAGTAGGGATGAAGAAGAGAATTTCGAGAGACAAATTGTTAGGGTTGATGCAAAGAGAGCGTTGGTAGGTGCAGGTGCACGGATCTTGTTTTATCCAACACTTCTATATAATGTGCTTCGTAACAAAATTGAAACTGAGTTTCGGTGGTGGGATCAAGTTGATGAGGTTTTGCTCTATCTGAATCTTTTTTATGATGTCTTTTTTTTTACTTTTCGTTGTTTTGATTCTGAATAAGTTTGTATGTTTGGTTTTGCCGCAATTGATTTTGAGTGAATTGATTATGTAAAATTGATCTAACTAACTTAAAGTGAGTTGAAGGTAAAATGATTTGTGTTTGGATACATTATGTAAAAGTGAGTTGAACTATAAATTTGTGTGTAAAAATCAATTTTAGGATCAAAAGCAACAAATTCTAGCTTCAAGTATAATCATATTCTGCAGGCAAAATCAATTATAGTAAGAAAGAACAAACATGTCAGAATCAATTTTGGCCCCTCTAAAGTGAAACCAAACATAATAATGAAAAATTGCTTTATTTGCTGAGAATGAATTATTGATATTTTGTAAATGAATTATTAGTTAGGGTGACTGTGTTATGATTGTTCTTTGGTTGGTGTTTGTCGTGTGATCTGTTGTTTTATTGAACATTTGTTTGTTGTTATTTCTAGTTTTTGTTGCTGGGTGCAGTCCCGTTCCCTAAAGATGTTCCTCACTTGAAGAACCTTGGTGTTGGTGGTGTAATTACTTTGAATGAACCTTATGAAACTTTGGTACCATCGTCGTTGTATCATGTAAGTGGTACCCTTCTGGCTTTTTAGACTCATGTTTTTGCATTTTGTAAGCTAATTGTATATGTTACGAAGGATAATTGTATTTAGGAATTTGTGGAAAGAGTATATATAGTTGGGGTGCGTTAAATTAGTACGGGAATAATGAATTTTGACATCAGCATGCTAGTTTCATGATGCCTTTGCTATGTTTGTATTTGTTTTCAACTATTTCTGATATGTTGGTTTATTTGCTTTATTTGTTTCAGGCTCATGGGATTGATCATTTGGTAATTCCCACTAGGGATTATCTCTTTGCTCCTTCATTTGTGGATATCAGCCGGGCTGTGCAGTTCATTCATCGTGGGTTTTTTTATTTTTATTTAATTTTGGGAAGGGGGTAAAATGCATCAATCAATGTAGTTCTTTGTTATTTTTGTATCCTGAAAACAAGTTTTGGGTGTGTGCATCTTAATTTCGTATTTTGGTACAGATAATGCAACTTGTGGTAAAACAACTTATGTTCACTGTAAAGCTGGGAGGGGGAGGAGTACAACAATTGTGCTTTGTTATCTGGTAAATTCCTGATATTTCGCACTGAAAGTTGTGGCATCTGTTGAAGCTTTGAGGTGCTGATTGATTTCCGTGTGGTCTACTCATGTTTTTCAGGTTGAATACAAGCATATGACACCTGTTGCTGCCCTGGAGTATGTGCGATCTCGAAGACCAAGAGTGCTATTAGCACCCTCACAGTGGAAGGTATAACCCAGTTCTTTTTTTGTTTTTGTTTGCCCTTTTACTTTCTAGGAGGCCAGCAACACAATATAATAATTGTTACACTTTTATGGTAATGATTTCTCTCTTAGGAATTCAGTTTTTGTATAATCTCTGCATGTATTGTAAGCAGGCTGTTCAAAATTATTACAAGCAAAGATCTTGTCCTTTACCATACTCTCCCTCTGGGGATGCAGTTCTCACAAACAAAGACCCTGTTCAAAACTACAACAAGCAAAGACCTTGTCCTTTACCACACTCTCCCTCTGGGGACACAGTTGTCATAACCAAAGACGATCTTGAAGGCTATCATAGCACATCTGATACTAGTATGGAGCTGGCTATTGTTCCTAAAGTGCCAAAGACCAAGCCCATGATAGCAAGACTATCCTGCCTGTTTGCATCCTTAAAAGTATCTGGTAGTAGTGTACCAATGACAAGGCGACTGCCAGTTTCAGAGTCACGTGCTTGCTAAGCCAACTTGACACCTTGTCCGTCAAGCAGGTGGCCGTACAGAAGACGATACTGGAAATAAGTGAATAATTTCCCACAAGTCGGTGCAACTGTGTTACATGAAGAGAGGGTGCATAGAAAGATAGAGGGAAAATGATGTTTACAGGTTAAAGAGGAACATCATGTAGTTTATCTTGTACATATGTTTACTTCTGCACGTTTGTTAATCCAAGTCAAATCCTTGTTCAAGTTTAAAGTATTATCGGTGTGAAATCCACAGGATTTGTCAGGTGGTGGCTAAATGGTTACTTGTCTTTACTCGTGCAATTTCTTTACGCTTTCCTCCTAATTTGTACCAAAGCTCAACAGGCTTTTGCAGATTGGTGCACTTGTCTTTTGCATTAACTTCAGTTGCACTAGGAAAAACAGCTGAATAGAGCTTTTTTACCCCCCACTGATTTCTTACAAATGCACGGTAGTGGTAGCTCACAAATGCACGGTAGTGCCCCACTAATATAGAGCTTTTTGTTACGTGAGGTAATTGCTCTTCTAGATTTAGTAATGAACACGAGCAAAGTGCAGTAGAGCCTGGAATCACAAGTAAATAAAATTTTGTTCAAATTGTTGTTCAGTACTCAACTAGTAACAAACATGATACTCTTATTTTCCCTCGTCTCTACTTGGATTTACCAGTCTAAATGAAACGAGTGATTCGCCAAAATATTTGGAAATTGTTTAAGTTCCCTTCTGATGCATGCCCTCCTTCTAACTTCTGGTCTGGTACGTTATCAGCTAGGCAGTATTTATGCAATCATGTGGAATGGATGACATGCTATCTGCACCTCCATAGTTCAAATGTTTCAACGCCAATCATTTAAATCTAATGGAGACCACGTTCCACTTGGATTGGAGGTAGATTTATGAAAGATAAGGTGATTGCTTTATAGGCCCTTCACGTTGCTTAAACACCATTAGGATTTATCAGACCATAACTACCGCTTGCACAAAATATATCGAGAGATACAACCCAATCGTTGTTTTTGGGTTCGAGTGTAACTCTCAATCGGCTTATTTTAGAGATTGAGCAATCTAAGGAACTTATAAAACAATCGCGGAACGATAAAAGGATAGCTAATTTCTGCTTTTGGAAAGAAAGAAGGCCTAAGACAAATAAATATCAACCGGAGGAGTAGAAACTCCAAAACTATTAGAAACTAACAAGTGACTATCAGACTAGGATCAAGCTCATAGAAAATCAAGTAGGATTGACTATCGCAACCAATATAGGATAAATATCAATACAATCCATTTGTAAAAGCCTTCGAATCTTCTGCACCAATCGAAGACCCAAACTATCAACCCTCAAGCTGTTGGATTAATGCCATGCCACCACCTCTGATTCCAACTGCAGATCAATAGCAGTAAAACCTAGCTCCGCAATATACACATTACTACTACCAATGAATTTAGAGAAACCTCCTCGTCGCTCACATTAGAGCGATGAAAAAATCACCACAACCTGCATGCACGGTACACCTCCTAGCCCCATCTGTATTACCATGATTTGTAGGCAGTGTTAATCTCATGATCCGCTCAAAGTTATGGACCATGAGCCAACCTGTGAGTTTTCATTTTTTATTTTTATGGTGGCCGGGGTTTGAATCCAGACCTTACATTTATTGTGCATTGTCCATGTCAATTGAGCTACGATGTGAGTTTTGAATTAACGTTTATATTTTCAGGCTGAAAAACTTATATATTTTTTTTATGAATTAAAATTCAATTTTCACATTGTCAGCATAACCTACACTTTTCCCGTCATATTAACATAACCGACACTATTAAATTGAAATATCAATAATTTTAAATAAACACGACATTGAAACAACTCTTACTATTATTATTTTTGTTCACTTTTTTTTTTTGTAATGACTTTCACACACATTCCTTTTAAAATCTGTAACTTCAGTCTTTAGGCATTTCCGAAAAAATATTACACCATATTACGTGAAACCGTACAGTACAATGACATTTTGAATAAAAATGTAAGGATTTTAAAAATTAATGACTAGACTTAATTCGGTCAAATTTAAAAATAGCATAACTCGATTGGATACAATTTTTTTTTTGTTACATCTTATCTTTTTTTTGTTACAATGATTGGATACCGTTTGTTATGTTAAACAGGGCTTAAAAATTATTGAGAGATCAATGTCTTACAAAATTCAAGTTAAAGTGTAATCGATTAATAAAATTGAGGCGATGTATTCTTCACTCTGATAATATCTTGAGTGTGGCAGCTGGGTGTGGTCATATAGAAACGGCTTCACATTTATTTCTCTACTGCGACACATCCAGAGAGCTTTGGTACAAAATTTGAAACTGGTTAGGCATTTCTTTGGTTACACCTTTTCATATGCGACATCACTTTATGCAATTTACTATGATGGCGGGTTTGCCAAGATCTTCACATTTATTTTTTAGGACAATTTAGTTTGTTACACTTTGGGTAATTTGGAAGGAAAGGAATTCAATGTATATTTCAAAATACGACTTCTACTTCCGTTGCTCTTATTGAAAAAGTTAAGCTAAATTCGTTCTTGTGGTTAAAAGCTAAGCAGACTTCCTTTTGTTATACTTTCACTGATTGGTGGAAACATCCGATAATTTGTATGGGTGTTCAGGTATTATTTTCTTTTTGTTTTGTTGCTGCTATGTCTATAGTAGCACTGTGATTGTGTAAATACTTTCCAGTGGTTTTCCTTTTGCACACCTTGTGCAAGATGAATTACCGTGGTTTTATAATATCTCATTTTGATTTGTTCAAAAAACAAATGCCATTAATTTTCTCATTCTATGTGTTTCTCGTATGCTCTATTCATATTTTAAAATCCAAAATATTTCAATGTATTTTTTGGAAGTTTTTATGAAGTGTTTATATCTTTTAAATTATATAATTCAAACTGCATAGCTGCACAATCTTAATAAAATTAAAGGTGGGCAGTCTTAATAAAATTAAACAAATGAAATGCAAAGTGGGGTCTGTAAAATAGAAGCAAACACACAAAGTTGGGTCCCTTGTGGAAGAATCTAAAAAAGGTGGATAGGAGCCATATTATGTTATGTTATATTCGTTTCTGCACTACCATTCCTCCTGCGACTTCTTTATGGGACCAAATCTCTGGCATACCAAGAAGCCATATAAAACTGCTAGTACAAATGCTATCTCTGGCTATATATGCCCCCTTTAAAAGTATCCAAAATCTTCCATAAAAGTATAATAACTGAATATCACCTTTTTTAGGCCTTCTTTCAATTTTGAATACAGTGTGAAAAGGTATATTTTCAATTTCAAATTAAACCAATCATGTAATCCCATCCTATTGCTGTTTATTTTAATTAATTATAAGATCAATTCTTAAGACTTAAGAGTACTAACAATAGTTTAAGATTCTTCAACCATTTGATTGTAAGAGATCCAGCAAAGTTTATAGGTAGTAGGTGCCATATCTTGTTTCACATGATCATGCAAACTATATGTGCAAATTACTAATATATAATTAATTTAGATATATAAAATAGTGTGATATGTCTTTTTCATGCCCTCAGGGAAGATAGGGAGTTCGACGTATACAGTAATTTTAAAAGAGCTAGTACACTGACATATATAAAAGAACCTAAAAAGTTTATTCTTGTCTTCTATTTCTCTATTCAATATTCCATTGTCTTTAATAATTATTCCCTTCAGAAACTACCTATGAAGTTACCCCCTCCCCCGTTTATCTTGATTTTTTGCTTTATTGCATGCATGTCCTTTGAGAGAAAAATAAAGCATTAATAACATGTTACATGTCCGTCAAAAATACTATACAATAGCTAATAATACAGCAGGAAATTAAAAGTTGGAATCTAATGCAGAATAAAGCAAATAAAGATGTGTCTGTCTCCTAGTTAGTACCACTCTCTTCTCTTTTCTGAAAAACAAATTAAGAAAATTAAAAGAACCTTGCATGTGTAAACTTATACATGTTGTATTCAAAATATTAAAGATTACTGAAAATATTCGGATAGGAAAATTTGAAATCAGCTCCCTCTATTTCCCTGAGTATACATACACGTAGATTCCTTCAAACATTGATAAGAAGTTAAAATTCAAAACAGAAAAGATTGTGTGTGTCGTTTGTGCCCTTTGGTCAGTGAATGATGGACCCATAAAAACTAAAAGATATTCTTGGAACTCATCCCCTAAAGTTAAATTTCTTTTTATCAGGAAAATATCTCAACTCCAAGGAAGTTGCAATTTACTGCTGGCCTGGTTCCAGTACGTACATATGGTCGTAGGTAAAGAATTAATGCTAACTGTAGTGAGCATAAGCATGCATATATATGAGATAAAACTAACTCAATATTTTTTGCCAATCAAAAAATAAAGCCCTCAAAATATCAACACTTAATTCGTTGCATCCTTCAATTCAAATAGACGAAATATCAAAGTTTAAGATACAGAGGCACAAATTGCTTAATGAAAAATTTCAACATCTAAAAAAACAACAACTATTTGACAATCATTATAAATATACACAATTTGTAACTAACGATATAACTATAAGTAATTAAAAAATGAAATAATACTTATACGGTATAAATATATGGTGTTGGACAATGTCAAGATAACATTTCTTTAAAAAATTAAATAAAAAAAAAGAAAGAGGCAACCACACTTATTGGTCCTAGTGGGAAGATACTATATTTTTTTTTTAAATAGATGAAATGACAACTGGCATTGAAAACCCACCACAGAAATGGAGTAGTTGGAATTCGAAATTCAGTCAAGATATCTATCCTAAAATTTTTGCCATTTTTATCCGTTGAGTTAGAATTTGTGGATAAAAGCTATTTTGTTCAATAAATCTTTTGTTTTAGTTCTTATGGTAAAATTCCTTTGATTTTTTTTTTTCTATTTAAAATATGTTCAAGATATCTATCCTAATTTTGTTGGAAGGATCATATTCGACAGGCCCATTTTTAAAATATAAAAGTACAAAATATTTTTGTTAAATTTCATTATTTTTTTTTCAGTTCTAATTAATTTTATTGTTGAATTTCATATTTGTGCATTTCTTAATTGTTTCAAATATTTTAAATATAAATAAAATGTAAAAAATTTAAATTATCAGTCAAAATAAGAAATGAAATAAATTAAAAGATCTCTCTAATTTTTTCTCCATCAAAATTTAGTGACAAAGTTTTTTCTCTCTGAATATTTTATTCTAGCATTGACAAATTAATGTCAAATTCAATTTAGACTATCTTTATAATGTACAATTTATAAAAATATATTTCAAATAAAATAACTTAAAATATATTTTAACGATAAATTTAAAATATGGGAGCTTATATTCATTAAATTAAATAAAACATAATTTTTTGATTTTAAAAAATTTAAATAACAAAAAATTCTGCGGTATAAAGGAGGCCACATTGGTTCTTTGAAATTCCATTAGTTCCTAAGGTTCCACGTGAAGTTCTTGATAATAAATTCTAAAAGATAAAGTAAAAGTTAAATGATTCCTCTCTAAACTTTAAAAACATGACAAAAAATTACTCAAAACACAAAAAGCTAGAGTTTGGCACAAACTAATGTCTTTTACTTAAATTTCATAAAATTCTTATATTGCAAGAAAAATATCTCAATATCGCTTGGCACAAAACTTGTCCAATCATGAACTTGTTTTGTTTTGATGTAAAAATCTTATCATCTTCTCTTATGCTGTAAATAACACTACAAAATCTCATGATAATACATAATAAACTCATGATAACACATATATTGTTTACAATATGCACAAACTCAATGGTATATTTTTTTTTTAATGTGAAAAAAAAAATGAACTTATACAGACAACTCTTTTTGACAAAACTTATACAAACATCTTAAAATGATAATAAAATAAATATAAATAATATGATGGATGATATAATAATGATATTAATGTAGGGATGATTTTAATGCAGTAGAAACTTTGAGTCTTAGGTCATTCTCCCTCAATGTGGTGTCACGAGGGAGAGCAGCTTTGCTTGTTTTCTTTTCTTTCCTTTTTTTTTTTTTCTTTTCTTTTTTCTTCTTTGATTTTTCTTTCTTTTCCCCTTTGTTCTTTGTCACTTTCTTTCCAAAACTTGTTCCGTTGCACACAGTTAGTGTTCCGATAAGAAAAATGAGAGCCACCGAAGTTCATAAACTGGAAAAGAAAGAAAAAAGAGCAAAAATAACTAAGGATGGATATGATGATTACTTTGGCTTTTGTTGGAAAGTGAGTTGAGGTATGGTTCAAGCATGAATGATGATGCCAATGATGTTGTCTTTTGTTTATTTGGGTCTATTTTTGTTGTCTCCTTCATTCTAATCATGATGATGATGGTTGTTGTCATGAGGGTCGACTGGCCAGTAAGAAGAGTATTTCAACCACTCAGCTTCTTGTTGGTTTCTAATAGATGACTCCTGTGAGAAGAAGTGTAATGAAGATCATCATGAAAAGAAGATTAATTAGGGTTAGCTTTTTCAAATGAAAAATATATATATATATATATTCATTTCAAACTCTGAGGAATATTTGTACACAGAAAACAATGCAATGGAAATTGACTGGTCCTTTTTTCCACGTCATCATAGTCAAAAGCTAATATTGAGCATTTTTTACAAACAAGACCAAGGAATGCAAAAATACATGATTATGTCACAGTCACTAGTAGTACTGTATCATTTTTTTGCAATCTTCCTTTCTTGTGTGAAATAGCTAATAAAAACTAGCTTCTACTTTACAAAAATGCAAATATATATGATCATTGTATTTCATTATTTTCTATCATGCAAAGAAATTAAATTGTAGTGTGTTATATACAATTATGAAAACATTTTAAAGATCTAAAGAGAGAAAAAAAAAAAAAAGAAGATGAATATGGCTTCTAGTCTTTAATTATAAAAAATAGGTTGTTTTAATTTCTATTAATAGTATCTTTCTTGACCCTCTTTTCTCTTTCCCTAGTGGGCATTATTATGAGAAATAAACAAAGTTGATATATATATTTCAGAGTCAAAAAGTTAGTTTCTGACCTCTTTGATATCAGACGACGTTGAAGTGCACCCCATAATGACTTCCTCCAAACCAGACGCAGACCTTCCACCACCTAGTTTATGATGTTGTTGCTGCTGCTGTTGCTGCCATGTGGATACATATTATACATCAATTTTCAACATATCAATCAAATTCAAAGTAATCATTGTGTTTGATCCATCGATGACAATTGACAATCAAAAAGTGATTAGACAGTTTCATGCTTGTTATTTGGCAACCACATATATAAAACCTTTCCTAGTATAAATCAATGAATTTAGCTTGTGCACAATACCATGCACAATCAACCCATTTTGGCTCAACATATTGAGTGGCCCATTAATTTGCACCAACTTAAGAGACCTCTTTTCTCACTTTCCAAATGTATTTGGATGAGTAAATTCTATAAAGACACGATCTTTTGTCTTGCAAATGAACAAAACCGAACAAACACTATTTTTTTTACAGGAAAGAACAGGTTGTGAATTTTAAGAAATCATGGAGTAAAAATAGTTCTCTTAAGTTAATAAAGATTTTAAAAATAAATCATGAAGTAAAAATAGTTCTCTTAAGTTAATAAAGGTTTTAAAAGTTCTATCACGATTTAGGTCTCAAATCAAGTATATTGAGGATTCTACAACCACAATATCAACATTGACTATAGAAACTAGTGCATTAAATAAAATCGGGCATTTACCCCAAATGTTTTTTTAAAAAAGACATCAACTAAACTTTTGTTTTGCCACGATAAATAAATAGGTGTTACCTCATTCTCTTTTAAAAATCTAAAAAATTGCTTAAACTAAATAACTTTTTGAGATATTTTAGTACTAATAAAACTTTAATAATTTGACTCATGGTTAAACTTTTTGAGTAAGAAATCAATAATTTTCAATTGTGTACATAAAGACTAATTGAAAATTATTAAAACACCAAGACAAAATTGAAAATTACTGATTTCTTTCTCAAAAAGTTTAACCGTGAGTCAAATTATTATGATTTATAAAAATACTATAGACTAATTTCTTGCCCCCACTATAGTTTTTTATATTTATTCCTAGAGATGCAATCGTGATTGTGAGCTGAGCTCTACGGGATTTGAATTATGTCTCAATTGTTTACATAAAAAGAGTAAAGGAGAAACAACTAAAATAAGCATATTTAAGACTGATTTGGATGATGAATACATACCTGAAAATTTTCATTCTGTTGGAGCATGATTGTTGAAACATGGTAAGAATTGTCATCAAGGATGATGGTAGATGTGTGGTGGAGGGGAGGTGGAGAGATGATAGTGGAGATGGGATTGGAAGGCCTACTTATATGGAAAGCTGCGTTTGCACTAATCTGCTGGTGCACATGATGCTCGTGTTGCTGATGATGTTGTTGTTGTTGATGATGATGTGCCAATACATGATGCTGTCTTTCATGCACTTCCTGATCACATGAGCCTCCTGATGCTTGCATTTCTCTTGTTGTAGAACCTTCTCCTATTCCAACCTACAATGATAGTATCAAATATCAATCATCATCAAAACTATATTCATTAATATTTATTTATTTATAATGTTACATTTTCTTTTCTTAGCTAGGTGGGTAAACCAACGTTGGTTAGCTAGCTACTGACACTGATTTATCATCCGGTCAGGTCCATACAAATTTAATTTTGCGGTGTATGCAAGCAATGTTTATTAATCATGTCAACACTCGATCTACACATTCCTTAACCCTTAATTTCATGCATGTTCTTTCATCTTTTTGTGCAAAAGCATATACTTACCAACCGAATGTTGAAATTTCATATAATTATAAAGTTAATAATGTATAGCTGCTAGTGAAACATCACGTTCATTTCTTTAGAAATTAACGTGCCTCCCATGTTCCAATCAAATGCCATGCTTTCTTAAAATTTAAATTACCAATAAAAATTTGAGGAAAAAAATTATCTCTAATTTTGGCGTTTGTAACACTTTGTGATATGATGATGTTGACATGAAATGAGTTTAATGAAGGATGATTTATATCAAACACTTACAAATACTTTGGACACAACACTAACACATTAATGCAAGCAATAATTTGAAAAAATGAATGTCGTTGAATGTAACTATGTATGTCGGTGTCAGACATGGACATGTGTCACACACTAAACATGTCTTCAATCTTAAGTGTGTGTCTGCTACGTAATATATGTAACTTACCTCATCATAGCTTTTTCGAAATGGGATGAAGCCGAAATGATCAGATTTAAGGTGTTGAATATCCAAGGCATTTGTGAAGCTTGTTAAAGGACTAGGGACACCAACAACAGCAGACATTTCATCTCTATGAATCTGAGTAACAATTTCCTTAGAAGAAGAACTTCCACTTCCACTATCTCTTCTTCCATTGATATTATAATTAGGTTCTCCACCACTTACTTCACCAGTTGTTGTTGTTGCACTAATTATTCTTTGATTATTATCAGACCAATTACACTGTCTTGGCTGTGTCTGATAAAATATCTTTGAAACAACAAGCTCTCCTTCTTTCTCTTCTTCATGTTGTCCAAGATGGTATTGATGCATCACCCAATTCGTCTTCTCAGGTTTTCGATTCTTGCCAAAGTTGGTGTAGAGAACAAGAATTTTCTTGCAACCTTTTTGTTTACCATTAACCATAACGGGTCTGGTCTTACCAGTTTTGTGCCATCTTGTTTCTCCTCCTGTACTTCCTTGTAAGTCACACTCTTCGGTTTGAATCTTTCTCCTCTTTCGTGTTCCTGTTGTATATGCCTTTGATGGTCTATGGAAAAAGTGTCTGCTTAATCCATCTCTTGTCACTCCTGAAAATTCATTGCCAAAATCAAAGTTAGGTGACTTAATTAGGTGAGCTATATATAAGACAAATTAAACCCTCTTGCTCAAGTTTATTTCTTACATATAATAATAATAATAAATAAATAAATAAATATCTAAGAAGCTTATTTTCTTAGCTAGTGTCAACATACACACACAAAACAAAAACCTAACTGAGAATTTAAATATATATTTCATTATTTGTTTGTAGTAATTGAAATAATGAGAATTAATTAATTAACCTGGAAGTTTTTCAGGATGGGTGTAACAAATTCCATCTTCTCCTTCAATAGTGAGAATGAATTCATCAATCAAAGGGTGTGATTTCTGCATGTTCTTTGACTCAACTTTGGCTTCAAGATGTTCAATCAATTCTTGATCTGTTGGATCAAATTTCACTCCTGCTGGTAGACCTAGCCAATCCTGTTAGTTCCATTGAAATTCAAATTAAAAATAAAAAGCAATTAAAGGGAGAGAAATCAATAAGGAGAATATTTAGAGAAAGACAGAGAGAATATAATTAAAAGAAATTAAAAGAAAAAAGAAGAAAACTAACTTTAGTAATAGCTACCTAAATGAGAAAAGGGATTATAAACACCATAGTTTTAAAGGTTCGCAGCGTAACCACAACCGCGGCGAGTATTTGAGAGAAGAATATATTTGATGATACGTACCGGCTTGCCTTGATCAAATTTGTGTCCACAGCGAGGGCAGTGTTTGGATCCACACAACTGGTGCTCTTCCAGCTTAGAATCTATGAGATCAGAGCTACTAACGTTGCTCATCTTATTATTCATCATCTCTTTTGATGAAACTTTATTAATATAATACTAACAAGGTCTTTTTGTTGAATTGAAATTCTTTTACTATGAAATAGTACTCCAACACCACTTAGCATAATCACCCTCAAGAGCTTGATATATTAGATCAGACGAGCTCAAATTCTCCTACAAAATCAATCAAAAATTAAGAAAATTGGATGATACAAGAAAAACAGTACAAACTATGATCATGTGTAGAAATTAAAATTTGGAAAAAATAATTCTCAAGCATACATACATATATATATATATATATTGATGTGACTGAGAATATAAAAGAAATGGATCCATACAATGAACTGTGCAGGATAAGGATAATAACTAGTATGCAGTTACTTACAAGGAAAGTGATAGAAAGAAAGAAATAGAAGAAAAAAAAAGGAAGAAACTGTTAGAATAAGGTTGAGGTGGTAGATAGATAGATAGATATAAACTAAGGTGCTTTAAAGAAGGAATAAAACACCAGAATTTGCTCTCTACTTTAACTGACTGAAGGCAAGGCAGTGAGAGAAGAAAAATAAAGGAAAAGTTGTCTGTTTGTTTTCAATACTCACACATACCATACCATACCATACCTTTATTTAAATCCTATGAATATGATATATAATTTTGTGAACCGCGTATATAAAGCCGGTTTATGTGAGAAAAAGAAAGAGAGAGATGCTATCAAACAAACAAAACCCGGTTGGTTTTTTCTTCACTCTTCTATACTCTCCAATAGTAGCACTCTTGCCAGCCAGCCACCCTTGTATCTTTATTTGAAGAATAAAGGGGGTGCATATAATATGGACTCTATCTAAATGTATATCCTTCCTATTTTTAATAAATTTTAATAAAAAATTAAGTTCAGTGATTTGGATCGAAATATGATTTATGATATATTATTGTGACGTAATTTCATTTATGTAGTTGATCTTATAACTTAGTGAGATAAAACTTCATGATTATTGTCGTTTTTGTATTAACTCGCTTCATTTCTTTTTACTATTATAAAATTTATTTATTTATTAAAAATGGTTAGTGTCTATGTCTAAACCTCTTTTGAAGATCCATATATAACAAAATTATAAGGAAAAAGATATATAATCTCTAATTTATATGAAGTGGAGAAAGAAAAAAAAAAGATGTAGTATAACCAACGAAGTTAGCATAAAATTTATGCAGGGGTCAAATATAAAGGAACAATAAAATATTTTTAAAATGAATATATTAAATTTAAGGATAAAAATGTTTTTAGTCCCATATATTATATTTTTTTAGGTTTAGTCCTTAAAAAAAAATTATTCAATTTTTGTCTCGATTTTTTAAAATTTTACAAAAAAAAAGTGTTTTTATTCTTGTATTTAATCTCTAACAAAAGACTAAAATCAAACAAAATCTTAGAAACATCCCTTCAAAAACAAATTTAATCCAAAAATTAATCAATACATGAAGGAAAAAAAAATGACAATAATTTTTACTTACATGAAATGTAAATTAAAGCAATGACAAAAATAAAAATTGACAATAGCTATTTAATTTTTTTGGGTAAATTGCATTTCAAGAAGCCAATTTTATCCATACTTGACCGTTTACTAAATTGATTAATAATGTCTTTCCCAATGTAAACAAATAGGTGATTTGCAAGAAACTCAATATCCATTTTAATTTGTTTTTGTTAGTTTTCCACAAATAAATTTGTTTTGGGTAGCTTAATGTTTATTATTTGGGGTAGCCGGATATAAATTTATACCAACCAAATAAAGATTAATATATTTTTTTGGGTAGCCAAGACTACCCCTTGCCAATGAAGGGCTACGCCCCTGAGTATAACAAAGACCGCAAGACAAAACAAGTGTTAGAAAATGTAAAGATTATTATTTGAAAGCTGAAACTATATTTGTAAAAAAAAAAGAAAGTTGAAATTGTGGCATAATTAAAAGTTTAAAGTTGGTGGGTTGACAGTCCAAAATAACTTTAAACATCCAACCAATCAAAATATTTAGAATCGCTACATCAATTCATGTTTTTAATTTATGTGAAAATTCGAAATATTTTAATTGATTGTGTAGGCAAAGTTGTTTTGAATCGTCAACCCACCACAATTAAACTCCATAGTTAAACCACAAATAGCTACAAGATATTACTGATTAATAAAACTAAGTCAATTTAGTGTTTTAAATATCACTATCTCTTTGCTAAAAAAAAATCACTATCTCTAATATAGTCTCTAAAACAAATTACTTTTTTCCCTAAAAAAAATTACTTTTTTTTTCACTAATATGTAAATATTTTTAAAGTATATAAAAAGCTAACATGACAACTTTCAATTTACTTTCCACGGTAAGAAAACAGAAATTTATATTAAAGAAATTAGCGTCAACACAAACATCGACGTTTATAGCGTCCAAAATTTCAACAGTAAATTCATTTTTTTACTTTATTATGTTGGAAAAGTATGCAAACAGTCACCGTGTGCGTTTGATTCACAAAACAGTAATACTATACAATACAATACATGACATAACAGTACAAGACAAGACAAAACTGAAGTATAATGGAGCGATAGATATATGATATTTTTATGTTGGAAAATAAAAAAAGTTATTTTGGTATTTTTTTTTTTTATAGTCTTGTACTCTTGACAAAAAGTTGTCACATGGTTTAGTGAAGAACACAAATTGTTTTTTTTTTCTTTCTAGTCCTTTGATGTATGTATTGTCAAGTCCTATAATCAGTTTTTAAATCAAGTAGGGTATACAAAAGTTGCCCAATCTAGTCTTCTTTTTTAGCAAATCAAGTGCACATTATAGGTTACATAGTTGGATGCTAACTAAATTTTAAGTTTTAGTGTGTAACATTTCAATTTGATTCAGTTTTTAGTATAACTCTTGTTGGTTAAAGTACTAACCGTAGTAAGTTTTTATCAATAAGTGGTCTAATTATTGCATTGACAAAAATAACCATTTGTATTTTAAAGATAAGATTTCCTTTAATGAATTCTTTAACCAACGCCTTTAGGGCATTCATTAGCAAAATCCTTCGGTATAAAGAAAAAAAAGGTCAACAAAATCTTTATAAGTTTGGTTTGATTTGGTTTTCAATGTTTTTCAAAAGTGGAACATAATTAATTTTAACAATGATATTTGGTTTGGTTCAGTTGATCGATTTGTCTAAATATACAATTAAAAATAGAGTTATGAAAAAGGTTAAAAATAATAATTAATTGACAAAAGCATAAAAAAACATCAAAAACAAAATGAGTTAACTATTGTATATGAGTTAGAGTATAAATGAAAAGTTTAAAATTTATATATTCCCCATTAAAGCGATAACAATTGAGAGATGTGAATTATAATCTTAGTAAACTTGGTAAATTTGTACAAATATTGTTTTGATTTGAGGTTGCTAGTCTGCGCAAACTCAAATGGGCTTTCTAGACCTATCGGTTTGATTCATTGAATTTCAAAATTGATAACTAAGAACTAAATCAATCTCGTTTGGTTTTGTTTAGTTTGGCTTTTGAAACAAACTAAAGATGGATAATTTTCTATTTGGTTTGATTTGATTTTTCAATTTCATCAATTTTGTCATAATGGCTTACAAAAATGAATTAGACGCTATTTATTTTATTTTACTTTTGGTCAAGTAGTTTAACGGTTAGGCTCCTACATATATTATACATTATCTATTATCAAGTGAGCTAAACTCACAAAGATATCAATCCATTTTTATATTATAGTGTTTAGGACTGAAGTGACGGACTTCAAATCGTTTATGAACTGTACTTATTATTTATTTGGTATTAAATTAAAATGGTTTATTAAATTAACAATATATTAGAAAACCATAGGGGGGATAAAATTAATTGGGGAAAAGAGAGGATTCGGTGCCTTTGATGGCTTTTGTTCCTATCTCTCTCTAAAACATTAATTCTCTCTCATCTAATTAATTTATTTTAATCATTCATCCAACCTTCTCTCTAATCTAAAATGAACTAAAGGCACCGAAAGGCACCGAATCCTCTCCCAATTAATTTATAGAGGAAAAGTAGAGCAATTATCTTAATGGTAAGTGGAGTAATTAATGAATTCTGATTCATCTGTGTATGATTCAAGATCTCTATGTGCCTTGTAGTTTCTTTCCAAGAGGAGAGGTATTTTCCTTTTTTTTTAGAGGAAAGAAGGCGTATTTATGAACCTATAATCTTTCAAAAAATGAACCTATAAATAATGTATTTTTTGTTTTCTCAAAGTATGCTCTACTCGCATTTGCAAAAAACTCTTTTAAGTGTTTGAAATAGTTTACTTTTGCTAAAATTTTCACATGCATAACCAAATATTGAATTCATGATCACATATTTAAGAGACTTGAACTGCTTATAAACCACTTAAACTCCACCAATTTACAATAAATAGTTAAGAGTATTTTTAACAAAATAATTGTTAATATAACATTGAATTTTTAAACAAATAAACATGACTTTTTTTCTTTAAAAAAGGATAATTAAAAGGGACAGAAAGAGGGTGTAATGTATTTGCAAACAAGTCAAGAGGCAAAAAAAAATCTAAACATCAAAGAGAGGACAAACGTAATTGGCAAGTCAATATCGGAAATGAACAATTTTATATATATTACTATGGTTTAATGGTTTCTATCATCAGTAGAAATAGTTTAATTAATTCTCTGTCTCAACAGAAGTTTATCGATTTCTCATTTCATAGTTTATTGTTGCATTACAAGTAAAAATAAAAACTCACTATCGGTTAATACGTGTCAGTGTGACAAAAGCTTGGAACAAAAAGTAATAATAAATTTACAAAATGAGCTTATTTACATTGTAATTATTTTAACATAAACGATTAATGTCAGATGTAGAGAGAGGGGGAAAAGGATGATAGAAACTCACATGGGTTTTGAGCTGGAGTGCTGATCATGATGCTTTTGGCATGAATGTTTTGTGCAGAGAGAGAGAGATATGAGGCCAGGGAGCAATACTATTACTATTAGAAGGTTGCTTGGTAATCAAGGAAAATGAGCATACGTACTTGATGGACCACCACCTCCTCCTCTTCTTATTTATTAATTAATAGAACCTTAATTATGTATGATATACATTTTTAAAACATTAATATATATTAAATGAAGACCCTCTAAAAACAAATAATTGTTGTTTTGTTTAAGCAAACTAGTTTACTATTTTTGTGGGGCATGGGGTGAGGGATATAGTAAATATTGATCGGATTTACCGGATACAAGTTCTATGTACAATTCATTTTTATCATGTAATACAATAAAAATTTACTATTATGATGTATCATCTTAACTTCATACAACTTTTTCTTTGAAAGAATCTAACAGCAAAACTTACACATATTTAACGTAAAGAAGAAGAGTATTGCAAGCAGGTACGAACTAGCTCTCAGCATATCAAACCTCGTCGCAATTATAAATTAAGTTGTGTTTTCGAGACTACATAACTGTATTTCTTAAAATGATAATATGATATGAAAAGATAAATGGCTTATGTTAAATGTTAATGTAAAACTAATTACTACCAAGAGTATATGTTAATTAAATTCATACTTTTTAATTTCTCTTTCTCCATAAACTTTGCCGCTTGTGTTATTTCTATTCGAGCATAGTATAAAGTATTGATACACATCTTATAATGTAGTTTCACATAATATATGTAAGAAAGAATAAAGAAAAGGGCCTCAGCATCATGTGGGTCCAGCATCAGCATGAAAAATCTTTGGCCCTCATAAAGTATCTTAATCAGATGATGGTTAGGCTTCACGTTTATAACTAATTCTATGGTGTGCAGTCAAGAGAAAAATCATGGAGGGACCCTTATGATGTTATTTGCAGTATAATAAATAAATGGATATGATTGCCTCTTTCTCTTTGCAAATTGCCCCTTCCAAGATCTTAATTTTCACCTAAAAATATCAGAGTCCTAAGGAACACATATTATCCTATCTTAAGGGGGTCGTATATTTGAGAGAAACTTGGACCTAGCAAAGATGAATTTGGCGTTGTATATTTCATTTGACATACATGCTCCGATAAATTTTGAAGTACAAAGAAAAAAAATGAAAATAAGAGAATCAAATTGCTTTTGATTATCCATTTAAATTGATCCATTATACTAAACCAAACCAATGGAGCCCACATATCTTAATAGAGCTCAATATATCTACTCATTATTCTTTCCTTCATCTTTGTTTGGAATTGCATTGCATACATATTCCTTTGTTTATGGTATTTGTCACTATTATATTAGTATATGGTTTAGTTGACACAGTGATCCAAGGAATATAATCCGGTATACTAATTTTAGTGATTATACGAGAAAAGCATAGATTTAATTTTATACACATCCAAATATTCTAAATACACAGCCAAAAAAATTTCCAATATACTCTTTTTTCCGCATACTTCATCTTTAAGGATATTTCTTTCTTTTTCTTGACAAGTTTAAGGATATTGCTTAAATAGTACAATTCTTGGTACGGTGGATATGTATATTCGAGATAACAAATTTTGAAGATTTGGCTATTACATCTTAGTATTTTTTATCAGAATTACAACTTAGTTTATTTGGCAACAATTCTTCTAGCACTTGTTTTGGGACATACATATTTTTATATTATCTTTTTTTGTCGGTAGACAAACTAACAAGAATCATTATAAAATCAAACGCAAAAAATGGAAGATCATTTGAATAGGGGACACCATAAAATATATACAACCTAACAATATTCATATTATAGATTGTGCTAAGTGGATATATTATCACTTATATTGCACCTCAAAATATACGCTATTTTGAACCTGTTTGTTAGGCTCAAAATAGCGTATAGTTTAAGCAGCAATAGAAGTGATAATATTAAAAAAAAAATTCTTAAAATGGATTTTATAGATTTTATTAAAATGGATTTTTCTTTGTCTTTTTAAAAATGATTTTGTAAATTTTTTTTACTATAAAACAGTAAAAGTTATTTCAAACTCATTTATTATAAGTTAAAAAAAGATTTTGACATTCACTAACTTAAATATTCATTGTCAAAGATTTTATATAATAAAATTCACACAATTTTTTCAAAAATAATTTTTATGAAAAACTATTTGAAATGGACTTTTAAAAATTTTACCATCGATTTTTTCTTTCCTTCACAAAATGATAAAATATTTAAAATGACATTTTAAGAGAGGTAATTCTAACGAAATTTTAATTTCAAGCTTTTTTAAGAAACATGTTTGTTAAAACTATTTTAAAAAAGCTATAATAAAGAGGCCCTTTGTTCAAGTATAAAAATGTTTTTTTTTGTTGTAAATGGGTTGAGATCCACTCCATTTATAAAAATAAATAAAGATTGTCATTGTGAAAGAGATAGACACAAAAAAATGGGTGGTGAGTCCCATCATTAAATAGGTTCCACTATCATGAATTATTTTTAAGATTTTATGTTTCTTTATCTCTCCAAATGGAGGAAATGGAGAAGAGCTTTTTTTTTTAGAGTATGAGGTGGGAGCGTGGCAAACTAGGGTTACCGAAAGAGATGATCCTTAGAAAATCAAATGTTAAGGGTTGGTTTCTTTTGGAATAGATTCTTGAGTTGGAAAATACATTGAGTAGTAAATCGTTGGGTCTCTTGTTCAAGGGAAGAGGTTGAAAAAAATATATCAATTTAGGCCGAATTAGATAAACAAACATGATGCTCGTTCTTCTTTATCTTATTTTTATTGTCTATGGTTCGTTTGGTTATTGATTGCTACTAAAAAAATTTGAAAGACGGTTGCTACTAATTTTGTTCCGCGCGTTATAGTATTGATGTGAGTTTTGTCCAAATTCACAACAAATATTGAGTATAATTGAAAACGCGATGCACAATGATTTTTGAAATGCATATAATTATTATTTTATAAAAATAACTATTCGAATATGATCTTCCTTGTACTTGTCAAAAATCATCCTTGTACCTAAAAAAAAGAACCATCCTTGTAATTTATATTTGATTAGGAAATAGTTCATATTTGATTAGCATTTAATTTATATTGTAACATGATATATATATATATATATATATATATATATATATATATATATATATATGTACTCAATTTTTTCTTTTAAAAAAACTTATACACATTGCAACAATAACAATGATAATCATTTCCCTCAAGAAAAAGAAAACAATGATAATCATGCAACAGTAACAATTTGATCAGCGATGTATCTATGAAAAAGACAATTAGGTAATATCTATTTTCAAAGAACTCAAAATCATAAAATTTGATTTTGACTCCTACAGTACAAACTTCAAATAAAATTTTCAACATCAACATCATTAAATTTTGTCAAAAAAAATCAACATCATTAATAAGATAATACCCTTAAAAAACATTAATAAGATAATAAGAATTATTATGTTTTATATAATTTTAATATGCTTAACCAAACCTTTCAAAACTCAACCAAATTTTTTCCTTAAAAAATAAATCATTATATCTGCTATATTGCTCAAATATTTTATTGAGTGAGTCAATTTTGATTTACAAACTAATAAAACAAAGTTCATATAATAATGAAAAATTTAGAAACGAAAAAATGCAAAATTCGTCTCTCCAATTCTGTAGCTAAGTGTTAGAAACGAAAAATTTATTTATTAATTAAAAAAAGTCCTACAAGATTTCTCGCTACACTCAAAGTTTGATAGTGTGCACTCAAAATGCCACTTCTAACTATGAAATAAAACAAAATCTTACAAAACTCTCAAGTTGTTTTCGGTTTTCATTATAACTAAAAAATCATACTTTTTTTATGGAAAGAAATCATGTATACTTCTCTAGCTTTGGTTGAGAACTTCTAATAATTTTGTCAAGGAAACAACATGATCTCATTTCCCATCTCATATGATTAAGTCTATGGTTATTAATTAGTGAGCACAAATGTTGAAAATGGGTAAGAAATTTCTGAAAAGGACATGACTTACTTTCAACTTTGATATAGAAAAGGTGTGGACATGTGAAAAATTATCCACTTATTTTGGTCTGTCCGTCTTTTCAACATTCCTTGTGAAGTGTAATTCTTTATTGGGCTTGAAAATTTTACTACCACATTGTGATCGAGCACTCAACTTAGTAATTTATTTATTCTTTTAATGAGATAGAATAATGATTTGATTTGGGTTTCTCATCCACGAATATGTGACTGGGCAATTAATGGTCAAGAACTATCTATCGATGACTCCAAAAGAATGAAAATAATTGGCAAGTACATTAGTGGGTATGCCCGTTGATAATATGATAAAGAATTGTGTTTTTTTTTTCAGACATGGAAAAGAATGATGTTGATGTGTTTATTAATTGTTATTGATAGCTTTCTTCAATTTTACTCGTCAAAATGTTGTTTTGACCATTTGGACAGCTTGAGAATAAGTTTTAGGAAAAGCAAGAAGAATTCTTAGTCCCTTGGAATCTTTTATTTTTTGTTATTAAGAGGTAGTCCCTTAGATATATTGGGTGGGAAAATGGTAGAATATATTTCCAGCAACAATAATGATGCTTTTACTAACACACACACAAATGGTGTTTATATGTGCAAATTTTCGTAAGATAAATCAATGTTGAAACCAAATTAATTCTACTACTTATATTTATAGGAGAATGCTAATCAATGTTGTTGGGGTATTGGTTAAAGTACTAAAATAAGTAATTTTGCAATAAAAAGTTGAGTAATTATTGACAAGACAAAAATAAAAACTTGCATTTTCAAGACAAAATTTTTAGTAATGGATTCTTTAACCATTGCCCTTAGGGCACCGGTTAGCAAGACCCATATTTATATATAAGTACATTGATTTATTTATTTTTTGTCTAGTTTTTTTAATGCATTCAATATTATTCATTGCACTCCCTCCGTTTTAAAATGAGTGTCGTTTTAGCGAGAAAAAAAACAATTGTTTCAAAATGAATGGCACTTTTAGTTTTCAATGCAATAATAATTTTTTTCCAATTGTACCCTTCAATTAATATTATATACACTACTTCCAAAGTATTATTTTTTCTTTAATGAAAAACAAACCAATAGTTAGTTAGGATAATTTGGTAAAATAACATCTCTTTTTCTTTTAATTAATGCATTTCTTAATATGTGTATAAAAATCTTAAACGACATTCATTTTGAAACAGATGAAGCATTTAAATATAAATACATTGGTCATCGTGAACTTATCTCAATTGGTAGGGACAATGCATAATATATACAAGGTCCAGAGTTCAAATTCCCACCACCAAGTACATTGATTGTATTTAAATGATTTTTTTAAGTCATTGATTGTACTCTTATTCATCCAATTTTCAAAGTAAAGAGACTTTGAAAATCTAAAAATCCGTTGGAAATAAGCATCCAATTTTCAAAGTAAAGAAGATTTCTGAAATTCAGTCGAAAAATAAATAAAATAAAAGAAATATTGTTTAGATTAGAGATCAAACATGAATACTCCTGATTAAGTATCTAATTTAAAATTGAGAAATTTACTTTAAATTTAAAATTTGAAGGGTTACAGTTTTTTTTACATAAAGCGGAATTCTTCTTAAAAGTTTTAATGTTGTTGTATGTCTAAAGCGGAATTTGAACTCAAGACCTTGGTTAGACTAAAAGAGATCCGCGTCATCTCATCTAAGTGTTTATTATTAATATAACATTAAGATTAAATTAAAAAATTAATTTTAAATATTTGGTAAATCATACATATTGATTTTTCTGTCACATGTGTTAAATATAACTTTTGAAGTCATGACACCATCGATACATTTGATCTTTTAGTTGTCTTCATCTATTCTTTTGTGTTCCTCTCTTTTCCTATCCTTTCTTATTCTTTCTTTTTGCACAAACTCTATCCTGAACTAGGTTATTATTCCTCACACGAAATCAAAATTTAGAGTGTTATCTAATGATGAATATGTAAATAAATGAGAATATTTTCCAGTTACAATCACAAGTATAGGTTTGTAAAAATAACAAGCCTTTTCTATTTAGAATCAAATGTTAATTGTAAAATCATTTCAAGGGTGAAACCCATACAAAACTTATTTTAATTTCCTATTTTTATATTTTTATTTTGACTGAATTTCACAATTTCTAAAACTTTAATTACCTTAAATACTTTTGATACTTCTATTTTTAAAATGATATTCATACACACTATTGTTTTTGTCTCAGAAGAAGAGGAAAAATGAATGTTGTCCTAAAAGTTGCTACGAGATGTTACAAGATAGTTGAACAAATATCACTACTCTTTTAAAATAAGAATCATAAAGGCTAAAAAAAATGTAAACAAAATACATTCATCCATATATATATTTATTTAACTCAACATATTGATCAATAAATATGACATGGTCGTACATGGAATTTTCAGTCCGAATATAATTTTATTTTGACTAAATTTCACAATTTCTAAAACTTTAATTACCTTAAATACTTTTGATACTTCTATTTTTAAAATGATATTCATACACACTATTGTTTTTGTCTCAGAAGAA
>Ga0315914_1000841_pt1 | contig 42409 bp, 23 predicted proteins | sample MpolenodulesMG_FD_203920 | JGI IMG/M metagenome (GOLD analysis project Ga0315914, IMG submission 203920) | Medicago polymorpha root nodule microbial communities from Los Angeles, California, United States - elongated nodules | ecosystem: Host-associated > Plants > Roots > Nodule | place: USA... | reverse complement strand
TGATTATGGATCCTGCATACTTGAACAAATTGTTTAGCATATCCAATTGATTATTTTTAATACCTTGTTATTGTCAAAACTCAATAGGTGACTTGTGAAACACCCTTGTTCCAACAAAGTTGTGGTTGCAATTGTTGGTGCAGTTGTGGTTGCAGTTGGTGGCCCAGCCTTTTTGCTTGGTTCTTTATTCTTAGCTGACCCTTTCTTCTTGGGTGCAGGTGGTGCTTGAGGTTATTGAACAGTTGGATTGGTCTGAAATAGGCTTCACACTGCTACCAGGATTGCTCCTCAACAACTCCTCAGCATAGTTTCTCAGATGCGCATATTGATCATCTATGGCACCATGGATAAGTTCCAAAGCCTTCTTCTTAGCCCTATATAACTGATAGCTACTTAACATCACCCCTCACCTTTCTTTACAAGCGTCCTTCAATTTCTTTATCCTCATATGAGGTGTGAGTTTCAGGAGTGGTATCAACTTCTTAGCCAAGAAAGAAGTTCTAATCAATCTAGTTCTCCCACCATAATGACACTTATGATCAGCACAATAAGTAGTTAAAACAAAGTATGTTTTAGGTGGAGCCTTGATAAACCTCATGTAAAATGGACAACCCTCAACACACTTAACCACAACCCTCTTCTTCTCACTTTTCTTAACATAAATATTTTTCCTTTGTTGCAAGGCAAACTCTCTCACAAATGTCCTAATTAGTTCAGCACTTGAGAATACTTGTCCCTTCACAAAAATAATTTCATCAGACAATTTGAACTTATGTAATTTTGGCTTACCACAGTCAGTATCCTCATCAGAAGAGCGAATGCTATCTAAATCAGATGAATCTCCATTCTCATCATCAAAATCTTCAAGTCTTGTTGCATCAGGATTCTTTGAACTTTGAAAAGCCACCAAAGCTTGAACATCTGAAGTAACCACACAGGTGCATGATTTATTAGTTGGTCAGGCAACACATCTGTCCAGTCTAAGCCCTCATCATAGTCACTATCATTCAGAGACACCCCATCAACACTATCATTTTCAGATTTATCACCTTCAGCTGCTACAGACTCAGGATTTGTTCCACTTTCATATTCAAAAGGGGAATATGAATGTTCCTCATCCTCATATCTTGCATCAAGATCAGCTACATCAAAATGTTCCGAGTAAAAAGTCACACTCTCCTCATCCTTATACTCAGTTATGAACCTTACCACATCCCCATCACTTTTAATTGCTCTATGACCATCTTTGAGTTCTCCTCCGGCCACAACATACTAGATAGTATAGTCCCCCTTTACACCTATCTCTCTCACCAGCTTGTTCAAGTCAACTAGGTTAACTTCATCTAAGACCCACATGCCTCCATACTCATAAGTATCACCCCTTTTGTATTAAAAGTTAGGATCCCCACTAAAGTAACCATTGTATCTAAACCTTATCTTCACCGAGTGGTCCTTAGTAGCCTTGCAAGCAATATAATATTAGCTAAGTTAAAAAAGCCTTTAAATGACATTATTATTGTATTCAATAGACTCACCAACCTTACCAAAATCAGTAGTATAAGTGCAATAATATGTGTACAAGAGTATTTCTACAAATTATGTGTACAACGTATAACGTATTTCTATAGTACAAGGGTATTTATACAGTATCATGTACAAAGTATTTCAACAGTACAAGAGTATTTATACAAATCATATGTACAAAGTATTTCTACCCTAAATTCAAGCAACATACATCACATAACACAACAACCAAAAAAGATGACCCCAGTTACAATATTATATGCAGCAGACATCACACAACAATCAAAAAAGACAACCCTATATTCAAGCAAAGACAAAAACGAACCTTACTTTGAGGCATTCTTGTCAGGAATCTTCTTCTCTTGTCGACGAGCAGAGCTTTCACCAGTGTCCTTTCGATTAAAGCCTTTATCCACCCACTTCATCTTCTCCGAAAATAGTAACACAAACCCTAGAAATAGTTACACAAACTTAACCAAAATTAGGAACTCAAACAATCAAACCCTAGTTATCTTATTTTCACGTCAATCGTTTTCTGGAAATGGAGAAGAAGAGAGATTTTCGAGGGTTGGAGAAGAATGGTAAGAGGATGAAACAAAGGGGGGCAAATTAACAACTAAGTTTTGTATAGGTCATCTGTAGAAGCAGGTCACATGACCTTTTTCCTTTTTTTTTTTTTTTTAATTTGTTCCAATTTAAAAATGCCAGAATGAATTAAAAAAAGAAAAAAAATTACACGGGGCACCTCACTTAAGAGATGTGGGTGCCACGTCAGCGAAGACAAAGTTAAATATGGACTTGGGGTCCAAAACTGTCAAAGATCCAATACATAGGGGGCTGTTTTGTATTTTAATTAGTTAGGGGGCCAAAATCGCAACTTTTGGAAAGATAGGAGGCCAAAAGTGCAATTAAGCCTTTATTTATTTATTTTCTTTTATCTCTATAAGTTTGTTCGACCACATGAATCAAATTATGTTATAATGTTCTAGTATAAACTATATTTACATATAAATCATTAATCTCTAAATTTTTATAATAGTTTCTCTTACAATTTTTTTTAGATCTTCACCTACCTTTAGTAATATGAATATCTTCCTACATATATAATAATAAACTATAAACAGGATAATTGTAAAATTACAAGTAGTGCGACTTATGTAAATTTATAGACATAATTAATATGTAAATAATTTATAGATGTACCAAAATCTTCTTATTCTACTCGGTATGAATCAAACTCAATATCTTAAAATTATACAACACTTGTTGTTAGAAGTTCTATGTTGAGTAGATAAAGTTATTTAATATGATGCTAAGTTATGAGTCTCTCTCACCTAATAGATTAGTATTTTGAATTGATGATTTCATTAAAAGTTGGGTTATAGAGATGACTACTTGTGGATTCAATTAAGCATCTTGATCGAATATTGACACAATATCAAAAATCTTCCATTGAATAAATAAAAATGTTCAATATAAACTTTACGTCACGAGACATTATCAATATTTTTTTTTATCAATTAATAGACTAATCTTTCGAGGTGAGATGTGCTTGAGGGCAGGGATGGGAATAGGCCAGGCCGACCTACCGGGCGCTACGGCCTAGCCTACGACAGGTCGGGCCATACCAGACTTTTTTCTTAGATAGAGAAGACCTAGGCTTTTTTTAAAGCCTATTTAGCTTAAAAGGCCATGTCACAGGCCTCTCAAAACGCCTCTTAAGCCTATTAGGCCAACCTATTTAAATAATATGAATAATATTATTTATTATTATATTATATTTTGTACTTTGAATTAAAATATAAATTTGTAAACTTTTTCAATAATTTAACTTTTATTAGCATACATTAATTTTTTGAATATATAAATGTATTATTATAAACTAGAATAGAAATATGATACAATATATAGTCGAATTCTATAAAACCTCGTGTTGATTATCAAAAGAGAGTTTAATCTAATTGAACTATTAATTCACCAGTCCATTTAAACTTAGATCACATTGCTTATTTAAATATGATCATAAGATATAAACTTTTAAACAGGCTAGCAGGCCATATCAGACTTTCATAAGGCCAGACTCAGACCTAAAAAGTAGACATATGACAGACCGCATGCTAGGTTTAGGCTTTAAAAAAATATGACAGGTCAGACTTACGCCTTACAAAGCCTAACTTAGCCTAACCTATTCTCATCTCTACTTGAGGATTAAATCCTTAGACTTCCGCACCAATCAATCATGAGTTTTGAATTAAAAAGAAACTCAATGATATGTTTTGTCTTATGTGTGTAGTAAGATAGCTAAAACTAGAATATCGGTGTACTATACATACTCTATGTATATCACAAACAATGCATTTCTATTAAAAGATGTTACTAACAAATGTGTATAACATTGTTTAAGGAGTCAAAAGAAATCGTGTATACATCATTATGAGAAGTGTTTGATTTATATTTTCAAGACACAATTTTTTTTAATGGATTTCTTAAACAATATTCTCTCCGTCCCTCAATAGATGACCTATTTGACAGTATACATTATTGACTTAACATACTTTGATCATATTTTTTTACTAATCCATAAAGATAAATAATATCATGTAAGATGTTAGATTCGTTTCAATAAATATTTTTTTCTATTTTTGGTAGCCATATACAGTTGTAATTTTTTTCTTTTGGCGAAGTACTTATCATTTTTTTGGAATTGGAAGGATCGGTAACACAATCAAGAAAAAAAATCGTATTTAATTGAATTTTTTATCAAACATACATAATAAAATTCAATAAAGTAGTTTGTACAAAAAATTATAAAAAAATGAATTATTCATGTTATGAATAGAGAAATGATATTGGTACAACAATTTTTTAATAACTTTTGAAACACTTTTTTTTTATACTCATATTATGTTTATATTCTTTTTCCCTTTGTTGCTTTGATTTTCATGTCAAAACATAATTTTCTTTGTAAATTTATGATTGTCCCATAAATTGTCACACAAATGGTTCTTCAAATAACACAACTCTTAAAAATAAGAACAACTTCATAAATTGTTTATAGGCCAAATACCTCTCTAGGTCCTTTAAGTTTTACGTTTGTTTCACATAGGTCCTTTAAGTTTCTAAAGTTTCAGATAGATCCTTTAAGTTTCGAGTTTGTTTCGGATAGGTCCTTTAAGTTTATAAGGTTTCAGATAGGTCCTCTAAGTTTCGAGTTTGTTTCAGATAGGTCCTTTAACTTTGGCTTAACGGAGGTTGATAGAAAGGACCTATCTGAAACAAACTCGAAACTTAAAGGACCTATTTGAAACCTTATAAACTTAAAGGACCGATCCGAAACAAACTCGAAACTTAAAAGATCTATCTAAAACCTTAGAAACGTAAAAGATTTATCTGAAACAAACTTAAAACTTAAAGGACCCGGGGAAGTATTTGACCTTGTTTATATTATTTAATGAAAAATACCAACGTGTGCTTTCAAAACATTCTTTAAAACCTTTAAATCATAACCTTTTATAAAAAAGAATTGTGTAATAAGTGCATTGAAAATTGAAAGTATTTTATTTATTGTGAAAATAATTCTTATTTTAAAATCCTTGAAAAATGCTCCAAAACATTCGTTGGGAAACCCTTATTCAATTCATTTAGCAAGGCAAAGGTACGTTCCAAGTACAATCTCTACATACGCTATGATATGAACCTTCAAAATCAGAACAGAGACACTCAGATCTCATGTGGCAGAAGTATGTCTGTATGGCCACACATAAAGAGAAAAGCAAAGTCAAGATAGAAATGAGTACTAATATTGGTTGTTTGAATTTTGGATGTTGTTCATAAAAATAAGACAAAATTACATAAGGTATTTAATTGTAATAAATTGGTATTCCCGCAGGCTTAGTTCACATCATTAAGTTAATTAATTGGTTCTTTAATTTTTTGTATCACTTGGATTCTTTAAGTTAATTAATTGTAACAAGTTAATCTTTAAGTTTTTTTCATATCAATTATGTTCTTTAAGTTATATAATTATAATGTTTAGGCTATGAATAACTTATATTTTTAATATAGGCTTATTCAATCATCCAGTCCCTTAACTTAATTGATTGTCTCAATTTGATCCCCTAACTATAATTTGTATTAATTTGGTCCCTTATGTTTTGCTGTATTACTAGTTTTAGTTCTTTATGTTAGTTTCTCTAAAAAAAAAAAAAACATTAACTTATGTCCTAAGACATATCAACTTTTATTGTTTTTCTTAATTATTTAAAGATGTGTACTAATTTCTAAAATTAAATTCAATATGTAATAAATAACTTAAAATCATAATAAAAAATCTAATCACTTATCCTCATAATGAAAATATGGGTTTTATCCGTAAAGTCTAGCTCAATCGACAATGCTGAAATTATTATGTTGGACGTCTTCACTTGGTTCGAAACCTAAATCTTGCAGTGTATGTGAATTTTTATGGTGTTTACCGTTTGTCTTCAGAGAAAAAAAATTGGGTTCTATGAACATCTACCATGCTCACCATCATCATCGCTCTCATAATTTTCATAAAAAAATGGTTCACCTCTCATTATTTATATGTCGAAGTTTAGACCCATTGTAAGTTTTCGAAAAAGAATTGTTATTTACATATTTCACTTATAATTTATTAAAACCTCAAATTTGCTCACAATCCTAAATCAATCATCACCGATAAAACTAATTGAAAGTGTTAACTTCACAACGCAACATAGTCAACTTTAAATCCGACATTATAAGTGAACTTATTTTCTTATATGTTTTTACTTGTAAAAAGTTTATTCCCATGCCTCTAATTTTAAATTTTATGCTTAAAAAAAACATATGCACGAAGATGAGCATTTTGCAAGTAATCAGAAAATAAAAATAAAAATAATATATTAACTCATTTTTTTTGTTTGGACTAATGTTCTACAACATGTCAAACCAATGTTCGAATCATTGACCGAAAGAAGTGCCGAATGTTTTATACCGTAAAAAAAAGTAACACAAGATCTTTACAATTATAATAACGAGTTTTCTTATAAAAAATTGAAGATAAAGAAACCTTATGGTATAAAAAATTGAGATTGAAATCATTGAATAAAAAAGCAACGAATACTCTTTACAAAATTAGAACTATTCCATACATTCCTTAAATGCATATGTACATGTACATGTCAATACATGCATAATTGAAAAAATGATCCACAAATCATTTAATCATAATCTCCACATAGCAATATAATTTGAAGGCTTTAAATCTAACCATACTTAGTTATCAAGAATTCATGATAACAAAGGCAAAAACAATAGCCAATTACTATGAAAGAATGATGGAGATAGTAGCTTAGTTATTTGGGGTTCCTAAGAACAATGATGACAGAATCTCCACGAAGAAACATTTTACTTATGAATCTATCTTTGTTTACTGGCTGAGCCTTTTCCTTTCCTTTACCAGTCTTTGGAACCTGATACAACACAAGCAGAACATTTAACTTGTGTAACAAGCAAGCAGAGAAGTAAATTCAAATGTAACAAGTAGAGAAGCAAAATCAAGTAAACAAAACAATGCATACCTCGGTCCACATTTCTCTAACATTTTCAAGAACCATATTGCAGTGCCTATCGAAAGCCATGACGCGTCCTAGAAGCTTTTTGTTGTTCCGACAATTTATCAGTACCTGCACAAGTGTTTATAGTTAAACCACAGATCCATTATACCTTCTGAACCCTACCTAAGAACCTACACTTCAATATGTGATATACATGCTTCTGTTTGTTTCTGCGGTAGGATGGCACTAGACACGCGTCTAACATTAAGTCACGGTGTCTAGCTTGGTAACGCGATAAATAAAAAAACAAACTTAACATATACTATAAAAAAAAACACACCTGTGTATTATTTGTAACACTCATCTTGAGCACAGATAGTGGTCCAATGTTGAATTCCTCTTCCTGGTTCATTCTCACTACCTGTAACAGTTAACAAGATAAAGGGTTAAACAACCATCCAACAAGAGTCTAGTAGGAAAAATAAATGTTAAGTCAAGAAAAAACATGTCCCTTCAATATGTCAACAAATCACTAATGTAACCCCTAGTTGAAACTTTGAAATTCAACTGATAAATAATTTGTTGCCAGACTCAATCCAATCTAACTAAAAGAGATTAAGACATCATAAATTGAAATCCCTTTACCTAGCTTAAAAATGATCAAACATGAATTTTAACATTATACTAAAAATACAAAGAATTTGGTCCCTCACAATTTTTTTTTTCGCTGCCCAATTTAGTTCCTACAAAAAATAATACTCAAATTAATTAGGATAATTTTATATGGTGGCAAATTAATTCATTGGAAACAAAATTATGCCCGTGTTAATCTTGTTATGCATAGTGAATCCAAAACCTAGATAAAAGGAGAGAGTTGTGTTAGCCAAGATAATAAAGTTAGTCAAATATCTGACACATATATGTATATAATATTGTGAACCTGACCAAACTTAATGGAATAAAACTTGATTGTTGTTGACAAATTAGCCCCTCGTTTATGATCAGACAAAAGCAACACACGACTAATTTGTTATTATTATTATTATTATTTTAAGTAAAAAATTGAGTTGACAGAAAATTTGGGAGAGACCAAATTTGATCTTCGACAATTGAAAAACAATAGCATGAACAAACAAGCAGTAGAGTGGGAGGAGCAATTTACCTCAAAGCAGATGACAAACGGAACTCTGAAATTCGGAAGGAGCTAACACGAACACCGATTTGGATTGTAAAACCCTAGTGTATGTAGTTTGTGTGTGTGTGTGTGTGTGGCTATATATACACTCTATCTAATACTTGGAGCTCAAGTTTAATTATTTTAATTTTCTTTAGGCCCAAGCCCATAGTTAATCTCAAACTTTATTGTTTTTTATTGTTTCACAATCCACCGCCGCAAAGCATTGAAAGAGCGTTATTATTATTTGTTTGTTGAACCACCTTAACATGTCAGAATGATCATCACATTGGTTTGCAGGGTTTTTACAGTCACATTGCTCCTAAGCCTAGTAATTCTCTAAAGCGTTTTACACCAGCTAATGGGTATGTCTTTACTCTTGTTTATCTTGAGGAAACCACCAAATTCGTTCCGACATTGTAGGACGCTTTCAAATAGGTCATTGAGTCGGATATTATGAATATTTTTTTAAAAAAATCCAGTCAAATTTTACTTTTTGAGAGCCAATGACCAAATTTGACAGTAATGTTAGAGAGTAAATTGATAATAAGCTGTTTAATATAGGGATCAAATTGATAATAAGTTGTTATGTATGGACCAAATTGATAGTAAGTAGTAAAGTATACAGGATCAACTTAACAGTTTAATAGAGTTGAGAACTTTTTTGACCTATTTGAGAGCGTCCGACAAAGTCAGAGTCTAATTCGGTGGTATACTCGTATATTTTATCTTACTTGTTTACAAAGTTTGGGAGCTTACTGGCAATTTACATATTTTTCACAGCCAGTTTGCAACGTGTGATAATTTTGATGACGATGCTGTTGTGGATGTTAAGAGGCCTACTGGACTGTCTAATGGTTCTGTCTCATGTAAAGTTTCACAGTTTATTAAGGGTAATCGGAAGAAACTCAAGGTACTAAAATTGCGATTTTATAGATAGATTCTAAATTATGACTATATTTGGAATTCATAATCATAGTGACCTACATTTGTAAGCTACTTACAAGAAGTGTCCTTTTAATGTGAAGTTGAGTTTTAAATTTCATATATATGAAAAAAATTGTCTCTGGTTTGAGTTCAAAAATTCATATATATTGAAACTGAAATATAGATAAAGTTCAAATAATATTTATAGAAGCATTAAATATTAAATTAAAATGAATTTTATGCAATAAAATAAATATTAAGGTTCTGTCTTTCCGCTACTATTATCCATAATGCATCCTATACAGCACACTACAAGATCCCAAGCCAACACCATCAGACCAACCCGAGTGGGTTTAGACTATTTCTAAATTCAGTTTACTTCATATAAAATAATCAGTCATGCTATTCATGATCAGATGAAACATCTGACTGATCCTGTTTTGTGCTAAGGTGGCGTCTGGCGATGATGATTTGCCTAAGAGAAATGATTTTGCTGAACGGAGGAAAAAATACGAGAAATGGGTGTCAGCTGGTACTGGAATTAAAGACAGAGGATAACAACAATGAGGATAATGATGTTTACAATCAAACAAAAGAATTGCGACCTACAAAATTTGCTGCAAAAGCCGAGACCTACTCGACCGACTCAAGGTGAAGTTTTGGAGCCTTTTGGCTTGGATATTTTTTCTCATGTACATGGATTTTTATTTTGCCATCTTTTTCAAAATGAAAATAAGGATTCATTTGCTTTTGCAGGAAATCAGCTGTCCCCTATTTGTCAGAGGAGACTGTGGACGGAAAGCGCCATATCACTTCTCAGGTTCTTACTTCCTCTCTCATGTTTTCACTCTAATTGTTCATATGTTTCTGGAAACTTGTAAGTTTTAACTAGCTCAACAATGTGCTGTAGATGTTGAAGAACAGAGGACTAACTCGAAGTCGCAACAAGTCGAAAAAGAATCCTAGAAAGAAGTACAAGGTACTTTCACTTACTCTTTGTATTTTACAGACTCCTCAAACTTAAATGTTCAACCATTGCTTTTCGTGTTAACTATTTCTCATTCTCTTGTTTACTCAATGTGCAGCTCAAGCATAAAAAAGCTGTTACGAATCGCAAGGGACAGGTTCAGAGTATCAAAATACCATTCTCACCTTATGGCGGGGAATCCTCAGGAATTAACGCAAATATCAGTCGAAGCATCAGATTCAAGAGCTGATTTTGTCAGTGCATTTTACATTACAATATCATTATATTTTTCTTCCGATTTTGAACCACATCACTTGTAGATGAGAGTATAACTTGTATAATTATTGACTGGAAATGAACATCTTTGGCGTATTAAACTTTTGCCAAGTTGTCAATTTTGATCGACAATACAAAATAAAGTAACTTTTATTCAGTTGATTAAGGAACTTTATGGTAACAAATACAACTTGGCAACTCAAAAGAGGGTCCTCTCTTCAGCTACTATTTACAAACAACTAGACAAAAAATAAATATCTCATACAGCAGAGATGAAAACCTATTTAGACGTGGAAGCAGAACTGTTTAAATACTTCACCGTTGAAGATGAACTTCAAAGTCTCACTCAACATCAAAAGGTTAAACCCTTCACATTAGATTTGACAAAATCACAGTGGTGGCATGATTTTATTTAAGCTCCAAGTGTAGTTTATACAAAATCGTGGCGTGCATTGATCTTCTAAATGACAGTTCCACTAGGAATTAACGCATCCTTGATTATTGTGACGATCCCGCTTTTAATGAAATAACCTTCTGTTTCTCTTGCAGCTTCTTGAACATTGTCACTGTTAATTATCTGAGAATTGAAACCATATATAAGATTTCCAAAAGTTATGATCTAATTACATGTTTACATGAATGGAAACTAAGTAAACTGAGTACATTGCCAACAAAACATCGCAAAAAGAGGTATGAGAAGAAAGCAAATAAATAGAATCTTTCTTCAAGACTCTTCGATATCCATATCTACTACAATTATTACTCTTTATGTCTCTGATCTTTGGTCCTTTTAAGTTTTGGCTGTCTCAAGACTTTGGTTTGTTTAGAAAATTATTTTCCCTTTATACATTTACAAGTTACAACCCAGAAAAATACATAAAATGAATTTCATGTCTACTAGGTGTCTTACATTGAAAATATATAGATGAGTAATTAATTTGACACAAATAATGAAAGAGAAAGTTAGTGAAAATTATGACATTCTGAAAAAAATTGTGAATAATAAAGGTAAGTTGGTCTATGTTTAAATTGATTGTTTCTTAAGCTTTGCGTCGAAACCTAAAAGGACTAAAGATTAGGAACAGAGGGAGTAGATGATAGGAAAAACCAACAATTTGTGAAGCTTAATAATGAGAAGATGGATTAGAAAGTAAAATAGGAACAGGGAATGAAAATGTATATGGTTGGATGATATTATAACCTTCACATTTTCTCCAATTCTAGCATTCTTGTCAACAATTGCTCTTTTGATATGGGAGTTTCTGCCAATACCAATTGGAACACTGCCTTTAGCAGCCAAAAAACTTTTGTCAGCTTCTGTCTGGAAATCAGAAAATCAATGTTGCGGTTAGGATTATTCAACCCTTGTAACTTACACAAGCAAATGAATGAATTGAACTACATCTAATCATTTCAACTGCTTTCTTAAGTCAAACATTAGCTGTTAAATAAAACTATAATAATGATCAGCGCAAGTAATTTGAACCACATTTTACCTCGTAATAATCTGCACCCATCAACAAAGTGTCTTCAATAATAGCACCTTCTGATATGCAAGATCGCAGCCCGACCACAGAATGGAAGATTTTGCAGTTCTAGGGAACCGAAAAAAATGCAAGTTTCTCACAATTAAATTCATTTAATCATATTTGACATCTTTGTCATGAAAAGTATAAATCTCACGTTCTTCTAACAGATTCAGAAACAATTTACCTTAATCACACATCCTTCCCCGATAACACTATCAGTGATATCAGCATCAAGCATCTTCGACGGAGGCAAATACCGCGGTTGAGTATAAATTGGAGATGAACGATCATAGAAACTGAAATTAATATCCATAAACACCATGACCAAGATGCTCTCATTGAGTACATTGACATGACAATATGATGATTATATGGCATATGGCCTATTTATTTACCTGAAGTCAGGTACAGGCTTTTTGGTGATTCCGAGATTTGCATTATAGAAAGCCTCAATGGTACCAATGTCTTCCCAGTAGCCATCATATAAGTAAGCTTGCACCTGTGATTTTTTCACAAAAACTACCTCAAGATCCCGAGATTTAAGCTATGAATGTTTTATAGGAAGATTATAAAGTTCAACAGTTGGAAATTCCAACAACTATAAGTGTTTCAATCTAAAGGTTTTGGCACAAAACAGATGAATGGTAATAAGTCATAAATTCTCTCTGCATTATAATATTCTTATGAGTTGCATCATGCAAAAATAACCGAAAAGTTTCTTGAAATTAAACAACTAGAAGGAACACCTACTCTCTTTCCAATGGAAGTAGCACCAGGAATCACTTCACTCCCAAAGTCATTTGCACCAGGAAATTGGTCGCGAAGCAGGTCTAACATCACATTTTTGCTGATAACATATATACCCATGCTAGCAATAAAAGGCATTTCCTTTGCTCTTTCATCATCAAGACCCAAAATGGTAGTATCAACCTAATAATAGAGGATAAATATCATAATAATTTTTGAAGCATTTGTTTTGGTAAGAATTATGGACTCACCTTCATAGCTTGCAACTGGTCTCCTTTTGGCTTTTCTGAAAATTCAATTATACGCCCCTCTTCATCGATCTTCATCAGACCGAAAGCAGTTGCACGCTTTTCGTCCATTGGCAATGCAGCCACAGTGATATCAGCATCTGTTTCCCTGTGTGCTTGGATAAATTTCTCGTAATCCATTCGATACAAATGGTCACCGGCCAGAATTAAGTACTCCAAAACATTGTGCTCTTCAAAAAGCCATAAATATTGTCTCACAGCATCTGCAGTACCCTGCAATGACCACATAAAATCTTTTCAAATATCACTTCATTTCTACTTTCTAGAGATGATATAGGCCATCAACAACTTCCAAACACTAGGAAAATGGATTGCATGAAGTCAACATCTCCTACATTTGTATTCTCGGTTGTAGGTTGAAGATTGGATGATTATGATTTTTAGTTCTACTGTGAATCAAATTTTAAATTTTAAAACACAAACGTCTAATCTCCATTTAACGATACATGTTTACCGACTACAGTGAATCTCGATCCAGAAACTTGAGACACATTATAATTGAAAAGCACTAACTTACAAAAATAAAAGACAGATAAACATGATAACATAATTATAAAACCGATTCAAAACCAACATATAAAGAGGACAGCTAATTGAGAACATAGTTAAGGCAATGTTATACCTGGAACCAATTAGGATTCTCAGGACTCTGCTGAGCAGCAAGAACCTCAACAAAACCTTCATTTTTGTAGCCACCAAGGTTGCTTGCATAAGCACGAGAAAGATGTCGGTTGAGAGACGCGGAATTGAATTGAGTAAGAACATAAATCTTAGATATGTTGCTATTTAAGCAGTTGCTAACAGGAATATCAATGAGTCTATAGTTAGCTCCAAGAGGAACAGCTGGTTTTGCTCTCTTCTTGGTGAGTGGATATAGACGAGTACCAGCACCACCTCCAAGTATAATGCCAAGTACACTCTGAATGAACAATCACATTTTCATTACACTTCATTCACAAAAATAAAATTAAAATTCTCACATACGGCTGATAACAATTACATTATAGCCATGAAGCACAAATACAGATACAGACATGGATACTGGACACGACACAAACACTAACATATGATTTGACACACACTCATATGTGATAGAAAACTAACAATTTTAACTACTTTTCATTCAGCTCTTAGCTCCAAAAAAGGAAGAAAAACAACCAAAAGTAAAAGAGATAAACTCACTCTGCTAGCGTCAGGATCAAGGCAAGTCTGAGAATTCTGTGAATCAGAAACAGCTTTAGGAGTAACAATCACATGCTTGCGGATGCACCTTCCTCTTCTTGAACCACCAGAAACTGTAACAATCTTGTCTCCACATAGTTGTGATGATGAGAATGAAAGACTTCTTTGAATGGCTTTGTTTCTTACATTTGATGATAATGAAGAACAACGTGGTACTTTGATAACACCTGTAGTAGCCATAGAAGCCATTGTACAAATTGTATCTATGTTTGTGTTACTTTGTTAAGGTTTCTGTTATGTGTGTGGTTGAGAATAAGAGTAGTATGTGTGAATTGTGATGTTGTAATTATGGACCATAGAGTAAGATATTTAATATTTTTTATTATATGGTTTAAAAGTTTGTCGTTTAATATATGATATTTCATGTGAAATTTGTCGTTTGATAAAGGACAAGGAACATTTTGTGTGATTGATGTACAAGTGCAAGTGGAATGCAATAGGTGGGGAGACTCATCACTCAATCAAAGGGGTTTTGATTTTTTCAAAACCATTTCGAGATTTGCACCGTTCATTTATTTGAGGGACAAAGGAGGAAGGTAGTTTTTATTTATTTTATGAAATGTGTTATTTAGATACACAAAAATCGGACATCGTATCCGAGACAATTTAAAATATAAATGGATTGTGAGCGATGTTGAAACCGAATAATGAAAATGAATACTATAAAAGTCGGAATTGCATATAAATACCGTGTTAATGTCGGATTTTGTTCGGAAAACATTTCCCTTTTTATATTTTCATTGGATTGAACGAGCACCGTTGGTGAACACTTCATTTCCTATCATTTTCATGCATTTGTCTTGTTATTTCAACATCTAATCAACTGTAAATGGAAATAATAGTAGGTGAACGGAAGAGATTTTGATATTATAAAGTGAGTAAAGAATGAAGTTAGTAGGTGCTTTTATTCTAACAAATTTATGATTTATTATAATGTATTTATAATATCTATTTTTTATTTGTTAATTAATGATTGATATTACTCATTTTATACTCTAAATGAATTATTCGTTTTAGAGGAGCAAAATTCTTAATTAAGTGTTTTTGTATAATTTATTTGTTTATTATTATCTTTTGAATGATTTGGTTTGTTTGTCATAGCCCAATTTAAATAACTACATGGTTAGCTACAGTTTACTATGTAAAATCAATTCAAAATAGGATAACTTGCACTTGAAAAAAAACCGAGTTGGTTGGGATTATCAAATTGAGTAAATTATATTTTCTTCATGGTTAGATTAAACTTTGAAAAAGTTATACAACTTTTGCATTTGTAGAAGCTATCAAGTTTGTTGAGTCACATGCCTTTGGCTTTGAAGATTGATAGGAAAAAGAAAATAGCCCCTCCATCTAATATAAAGTTAAATAAGAATAATATTAGGCATCTTATAATTTAGAGTGCATCAAAGATTTCTTCCAGTAAAAGAATTTCATCTAAGATTTTTAATGATAGAATTACCACATGTCCAATGGAGGGTAAAAACAGAAATAATTGAAAAGCAACAATATATAATGATCAAGCAAGCCCTCTAACAAGTAAGCGTTTGTAGTCCAACGGTTAGGATAATTGCCTTCCAAGCAATAGACCCGGGTTCGACTCCCGGCAAACGCATTTTCACTATTTTTTTAAATAAGATTCTTATGTTTCCTTACTACTAAATCTCCCATCGGTTTCTCTACAGTTTCACTTTCCCTAAAATGGATAAGATGAAGGAGGAGAGGATGATGATGTTTATGGGTAAAGGAGAACAATTGTTCCACTAACACCGAAAACACCCTTTACAAAGTGTAATTCCAAATTCCATTGTATTTTTAAAAATTAATATTAATGTTTATTTAATAAAATGTTTAGGTTATAATTCAAATAGATCACAGCCGTTGATTACATTTCATGTTTATCCAATGGTTCATTTGAATTTGCAACAAAAAAAAAACAGAAAAAAGGGTCTCTCACGGTAGATGACCTATAGAGGTTGCGTACCAGAGACAGAGCCGAATTTGGAAGTTGTTCTTTCAATGAATATGAGCATACATAATCTTATGTTTGGAAATATAAAATACCCCCTTCGATTCTTATTATAAAAAACAAAACAAAAAAGGAAAATTTTATGGTGGAGTCATGAGAATGACTTTTCTGGTGAAGTAAACCTATGGTCAATCATTGATCATTGTGTATTCAATTCATGTCACGTCAGATTATATGGTGTATTGCACATTTGCACATAACATGTGTCCTTATATCTTTACTTATTGCAATTGAGTCTCTGATTAAATCAAAATTAAACATTATTATTATTATTATATTTTGTAAATCATAAAGCTTATGCATCTGATATCCCATTTGTTCCTTTCGAATCCCTTTCATCCGTAGAAGTCCGAATTTTTTCATCTTCGTTCCTTTCGAATCCATTTCATTTGCAGAAGTCTGAATATGTTCATCTTCATCAGTTCCTTTCAGTCCAAAATCTTATCATATTCATCAGATCGATTTTGTTCATCCCTTTCTCTCCAAAATTCATCTGTTAAATGAGTCAAATTTAATTAAGACTTCATTATAAACAATTTTTTTTAAAAAAATATTTAACTGAAACAAACGTGAAAAACTACCTTCAAAAATCTGGGCTACCTCCATGAAATTGGAAGACGATGAAAATCCCTAATCTGGGCGACCTCCATGAAAATCCATAATCTTAAATGAATCAAATTCAATTTAAGATCTATAACAGTGGAAGAGGAACATTTGAGATTGGAAGATGGATACCAAGAACACGGTTAAATGAATTGAAATGGATTAAAAAAGAAGACGAAGATGAATACGGATAGATGATTTTTCATTATGCATATGAATTATAAAATATGAAGAACACGAACGACAGCGAACCAGAAGGAAGCTGAATTTTCACTTTTGTGTGAATTCATGTTTGTATGAAGAAGGACATAAGAAAAGTGACCTCTCCTCCTGCTCTAATGGCGGTGAGGAAAGATGAAAGAGGAAAGTGAAATTGTAATTTAAAATGGATTATAGAGTTTATACATAATTAATAAATAAAATAAATTAATAAATCAAATGCTTATGTTTGGTGGTGGTGGTGATGTGGTGGTGGGGGTGGTGGTTGTGGAGATATGAAGAGAGAGAGGTGGAAGATTATTTCATTCCTGTGAAAAATTCTAGCTAGAGGATGAATAAAATATAGGTAGACCATGATAAGACGACTACACCATTTTAATATAATGGTTAAAGTCCAACTTTTCCATGATGGGAAAAAACATTACTGCCCCAGGCTAAATGCCACCATAATTGATGGTGTCATTTACCATGGGAAGGTTTAATCATTTCCCACCATGAGAAAGGTTACTTTTTACCTCCATGTGGCACTCAAACATGCGGGGTTTAACATTGAAAAGGAGAGTTGTTTTCCACCATGGAAAAATTAATTCTCACCATTAGATCAAGTAAAGAACACAAACTTATCATACAATGGATGTTATTGTTCCATTATCATCTCTCTCCTCATCCCATCACCATCAAAACCATCATACAACCAAATGAAAATCAAACAATCCAAACAAAATGAGATCTAATAAAAAGGAAATATGTTTAGAAAATCAATTAGTGACAGTTTTTCTTACGGTGAATCAGACTAGAGATAAAAAAAATTGTCTTTTTTGTTTAGATTTGAAAAGTGAAAATAGATCGGAGGAAAGAATATGTAAAAGATCCATGTTATAAACATGTATCATCATCTTGTTTAATTGGACAATTGAACTTGTATAATCCTCCAAACAAAAATTCAAAAAAGAAAGAAAAAGAACTAGAAGAGAGAGAAAGATCATGAAGCCATGAACATTGTAGACGGTCTGTTGGTGGAGAAACTCTTGTTGTTGGTTTGAAATTCAACTTTGTGGAAGATTGAAAACACATAAATTGTCACTGGAATTTTTGTCGAATATTCAATAAAGGGAAAAAAAATATTCATAGACCATGAACTTGACATTGCTGGTGGTGGATTGAAGTATGGAGGAGAGAGAGAATGGTGATGAAAGATTGTGCGGAAAAAATACAGTGTTGAGAGAGGATGATAAAAGTATGGTCTTCATTTGATCTAATCGTTAAAATTTGCTTTCCTACTGTGAAAAACAACTCTCCATTCCCATGCTAAATGCCATCACTCAAATAAGTTGTTTTTATTTTGTTTGTTTTTTCAATAATTAAAAAAGCTAATATTTAATAGTATTATCAAGTTTACTAGTACAACCCCTATTTCTATGAAATCATATATGCACCTAACCCATTAACACATAAATGATTTATCACATAATTATTTTTTTGTTGATATCTAACTTTTTTTTAATTTGACAAACTTTTTTTTATGGTAAGGGTTTAATTTACTAGTTTTGACCAAATTTGCAATGTTTTTAAGGACATTTGCAGTTAATGTTTAGTTTTTATTGATAGAAGTTTAATATTTTATACGTTTCACGATAACTACTGATAAACATGTTAATTCACCAGGAAAAAAATTATGTGTTCTGGTTATTTTTTGTTACCTGTACGTTTTGGTTTGTGAGTATTAATTTATAATTTTGCAACGGCAATGAACGTTTTTGAATTAATTATTTTTTATACAAATTTAATTAAAGAACATAATTTTTTTTAAAAGAATTAGAGAACATAATATCTCATGCACAATGAGATATATATCATTTACTGGTTGTTTAAAATATATCATTTAGTGATCAAACAATATTTACGAGTCGTGGCCCAATACAAAAACAACATAGTTTATTCTTAAACATGCTTTAAGGACTAAAACCTTATTTATCTTAATATTATGTAATGTTTTGATTATATGATGAGATTGAAATTTCAAAGTGGGGGTTTTGATAGAGTGTTGGTTCAGGTTTTGTGAGTTTATTTTCAGATGACTACATACTCATAAAAAATGGCTCACTCACTTAACATCATTCTATATGTTGTGGGCCCCAATTTTTGTTTCAAGTAAAAAACCAAAAAGTTGAAAAAGGGTAGCAAGTAAAAGATCACAACCATTGAATTTTTATTATTATATCTATGGTCAAAAAACACCTTTTCCATGGTGGGAAAATATTAGCCCTTCCCATGCTAAATGCCACTATAATTGATCTCTTAAAGAAAATCCAATCATTTTTATAAGACCGTCAAATCATGTTAGAGCAAAGCAACATGCGTCTCGGGACTATGAATTAGATTTTGACATGTTTGAGTTAGGTCAATTGGAACTGATTTGATTCTAACATAAATCTAGGATTTGGAGCTGTTGACCCCTAAAAGTGACTTCTATGTTGAAATTCATAGGAGGAGGAGGTTTCATTTTCATTATCCTAAAATGAAGGGATATAGATTTTATACATCAAGATTAGTTAGTGTAACCTTCATAGAGTAATCAATTAAATAAAACATGTAGGTGATAGCAAACTGCTACCAAATTACTCTTTTCAGTCTTATTTATAAGAAATATTTGATTTTTTTTATTCATTGCATAAATGATGTATTTGGTCTATATTCTAAACAGGATACATCAATTACTCAATGAATTTAAAAAAATCATTTTTTTCTTATAAACAGGACCGGAGTATATACTATAAAGAATGCTAACTATTTATAAAGAGATTTTCATGTCACGTCTCGTTTAAATGAGTAAAATGAAGGCTTTTACCTCAAAACTTCAATTGCATAAGAAAAACCTCTAATGAATACAAAGGAAGAAAACCTCTAAGGAGGGGCCAAAGGAAGGAAATATATGTGCCTGGAAAGTGTAGGCCATAACAAATAATGAAATCAACATGTTTGTTATGATTAATTTTGCCTCATTGAGTTTTTTTTTTTCCTTTTCTTTTTTTGCTTGGAAAAAATAGAGAATCCTTACATAAAAAACAATCTTAAAACCATAAATAAAATGAGGTAATAGGTACTCCTCCCAAATGAATCTAACCTTCTCAGAATCAGCTGCTTGATAAGAGACCAACTAGTTTCAAAGCAAAATCCCTCTCAATTCTAATAAATTAAACCTATTGACCACTGTTTCATTATTGCATGTTGAACATTGTCAAAACACAATATTGCATGGGTTTAAAAAGGCAAAGTAAGCGTTTCTTATATAAACACAAACTAAGTTGTTACAGCTTTAAGGAACAGATTTCTTATACAATGTTGTTGCTTGCAGCTAAAGTAAACGTTTTAAGCAAAGGAATTGTTCTCACTAGTGGAGGGATTGACACTACTTGCTTAATCATTATGCGTATACAACATTTCCTTGTCCACTTTAGGTGTTATGAGATAGATTGAAAATCCAAGTTGGTTTTTTTTTAAATGGCTTCAAACTTTTGGTGTAATTACTTAAAAATGGTACATAGGATAGTGTTTTCAGAAGTTGGTGTAATTTCACTTTAATTTCTGTTTATGATGGTAAGAAACACACCAATAGTTAATAGTGTTATTTTTGTAAAAATATTATATCGTTTTCAGAACTTTATTGCATTTCTTAATCTGTATGAAAAACCTTAAGTCACACTTATATTAAAACAGACTAACAAAATAAATGACACAAAAACAAGCTAAAATTAACCTTGACTTTTGCAATGTTTTGTTGCAGTTACTAATTCTTCTTGTATAAGGAAGGTGTAAAGGAAATATAATAAAGAATATTACCTATTTATAAACACATTTTCATGTCATATCTCATCTAGTAAGATACTTATATGAATCATTGTTCTTGATTGAAACATTGAGGTATATCTCCTTAATTGTTATACAAATTTGGCTTAAACAACGTTGCCAAAGTTTGGAAAGCTCCAACTCAACAACGCTTGCTATTGCATGCTTCCTATGCAGTGTGCTCCACTCCCCGCGGTTCAAAGAATCTCAGACCATGGCCCGCGGCGATGGAGATATAGCCTCGGAGCAGTGTACAAACGACTGCATTAAATATATCTCTTGTAATCACTGATTTCTCATTGAAAAAAAGAAATGATCATGAAGAACGTGTAATCACTAAATTTTTTATAATGAAATAAACATGGTTAACAACTTGAGCTTATAAGTCATAAGTGCATTGCTACATTATTCACGTTCAAGGTAATCCTTACATTTTTTTGTGTGTTAACCCTCCGGTTCTTAGAGGAAGGGGTCATAGTAATCATTTGGTAGAACCTATTAACAACTTGAGTTCAATCGTTTGGTTGGTAATCTTACATTTTAAATAACTTTTTTTATTGCGAAAAGGAAAACTATTTTGTGTTTTTCTTATTTTGCAAATGTTACAAGTCCCAAATTGGATAGTTTTACGAGCTTTTGAATCTTTATATACTACTCTATAATATAAACTTATAACTAAGTTATAAATGATGAAGTGTGAGATTGAGTTCATACAGTTCTTCGGAGTTATTATCTATTTAATTTATAGAAAATAACTTTGAGTAACTTTAAGAATTCCAAACATACTTCATTGTCTATTCTTTATTGCTTTCGACTATCGCTAATTTTACAGAATCTATTTAGGGCCCATCATATTTCCCCCCTAATTTTTTGCCTCTGCACCCAAATTATTTCTCCAAAATCCTTCATGTTTCATGCAAATCAAAAGCTGCATATTTATATATTTTTCCATCGTTGCTTCGTTTAGCTTCTCGATTGGAATTTTTGAAAGGCATAAGCATTGAATTTCTAAATTTCAGATTGAAATTGTTCCTCCATAATTGTTTTTCTCTTAATAATTTCTTATCGCTTCTATAGTTCTCGATTGGAATTGTTTCTTTATTTTTTACGAAAAGATTGTTTTTTTTCTAATACTTGTTCTTTTTTACCGGTAAATATGGACGCAATCATATTTCTTATCATGTGTGCACAAAACACATGACATACATGTCTATCATGTTAATATCATTATCTAGCTCTTTATCACATCTCATCTCTACCCTATCTTACGCACCAAACGAACCCTTAATGACTTGTTCTCACGGGTAGTGGGACCGGCACTACTAGCTTAATCATTATGTGTATACAACATTACCGTGTCCATTTTGTTGTACTTTTGGCATTTTAGGTGTCATGAGATAGATTGACAATTCAAGTTACTTTGATTTAGAGATGACTTCAAACTTTTGGTGTAATTACTTAAAAATAGTGCTTTGATATCTTTAGAAGTTGTTTAGTTAGTAAATAGCGCTTTGGTTTAAAAAACTGTCGACTAGAGATTTAGTCTCATAGCGAACCAAAAGGGTCTAAGCCGTGGGGATAACTTGGGCTGGAAGTTAAGGATCCTAATTACAATAGGTTAAAAAAAATTACTCTTATGTCTAGTGGGGCTATTTCTTACTGTGGTAACTATGATTTTCATGATATATGGCATATTGAATATTGGTGTCTAGTCTAGATACTGTGAAGGCAAAGGAAAACCTCTAATGAAGACAAAGAAAGGGAGAAAGGAAAGAAAACTTTGTGCCTGGAAATTGTAGGCCATAATAAATAATGAAATCATCATGCTTGTGGTGATTAATTTTGCCTCATTGATTCTTTTTTTTTCCTTAGAAAGAATAGAGTCCCCTTTTGATTCAAAACACCAAATCCAATGCTTACATCAAAATCAATCATAAAACCATAAATAAAATGAGAAAATAGCAAGATGTAGGGTAAGGGAGTCTAATGAAACTTGCACATGCTTAGAGAATTGATGCTTATATTACTACCAGAATCTTTAGAATATGCATAAGGTATGCATCTTATATATGGACAGAGGTACTCCCAAATTGATCTAACTTCCTCAGAATCTGCTGCTTGATAGAGACCAACTAGTTTTAAAGCAAATTTCTTTAGTTCTAATAAATTAAACCCCTTGGCCTCTGCTGCTTCAAACAAAAAAAAAAAACTTAGGGTGTGCTTGGATTGAGGGTTTAGGAGGGGAAGTATTATATGATTTCTTTTAGATTTTTTTAATTCACTTTTATTTTTTAAATTAAGAACAAATCTAAAAGGTTTTTTTTAAGTAAATTAAGTGTTTTTGAAGTATTATATGATCATTTATCATGTTGTTGGTTCAATTTTCTAAAAATCATTTATAATGTCCGTAATTTAAAAAAGAAAAGTAAGCTCTCCCCTCCCCTCCTAAACCCTCCATCCAAACACACCCTTAGCTTCTATCTCTATTGCATGTTGAGCATTGTCAAAGCACATCATTGTTGGATGGTTTTTCCTCAAAATCCTCGTTTTGGCATCTATATTGAAATAAGTTCTTAGAATTTGGGTTGACTCTAACTCAACCGTTACAAAATCGGTTTGTAAGGTGAGGACTACCTGATCACTAATAAACACATTTTCGGACTATATCTCATCTAATCTAATGTATAACTCTCAGCATTGTGGAACAGAAACATTATATGATTTTGAATCAATGCATACAAGAGTAGCAGATAGTGATATCATTTGAAAGCATCACAGGTACCAAAAACCCAATTATCAGAGAGTATTTGCGCAACAAATAAAAACATCAATAAATGAAGTCCAAAATATGAATTAATAAGTGAGACGATAAACTTAAATAAAGTGTTCATTACTAAAAACAAATAACTAAGCAAATTGCATCTGCATCAATGTTGGCTTATTCCTAATTTCCTAGTAAAAAAGAACCACATAGTTGCATTTTCATATCATGCTATCTAATTTTGAAGGCATCCTTCGAATCCAATTTTCATAAAATGGAGGAAAAGGTGAACGGAACATTGGATGCCTTAGAAAATAAAGAAACCAAACAAAGACAAGATATCGGAAAGGAACAGCCAAAGCCACAATCCCTATTATCAGACACGAAATCATAACTAAGATTGTAGCTGTTGAATCCTGGAAACTCAAAAGAGACTCCAGTCTCTCCATTGTAGTGGCAAACTCACCCATCTGTGTTACAACTCTTCCAGCAGAAACTCTTAATCGATCATATCTATGCATCAAAATGACGTCTTCGAATTTGGATGGCATTGGATCAAACTCTTCTTGCAATTCATCTTCACTTGCAGTATGCACATGAGACAAATGCAAATCTGCATGGGATAGTGTTTTTGGCTTTATTTGAAATTGCAGCAGCATATGGACTATAAGAGCAAGAAATATTGCTGGCAACAACGATTGAGGGAGAAAGAACAAGATGACGAGCAACAAGTGAGCTATAATTGGTGAAACAAGATCTTTCCACTTGCGTATGTTGTCAAAATAAGTGTAAATACCAACCAAGCAATTTAGAAAGACGTTAATCCTCTCAAAATCAGCTTTACATCTTCTCATACTCCACACGATTTCACGTGAATCTAGCATATAATCAACAACCTCATTTCTCAATGGCGGTTCAGCTTTGCTCATATTTGACCGCACAAGCTCGATAGTTTGTTGCCTTAATCCGTATAACTGAGCTTGAGACAGCGGATCGTCGAAATGTTGTGGAAAAAGCATTGGCATTGTGTACTTTTTATACAAATTAGCTATAGAAGGGCAAGTTAACTTGAAAGACAATTGAATTTCCCCCATTTTCTTCAGCCCAGAAGGTTGAAGTTGAACAAGAGGATAAGAATAATTGTAAACGGTATTGATTACCATTTCTGATAGACTGATTCTCACCTTCCCTATCCTTGTATCGTTTGCTCCAGCAGCTATATATTCTTCATGTAATTGACTATTATCAAACACAGAAATAATGAAAAATGTAGATGGATCATAGACATTCCAAGAGTATTGCTCATTCCACTTTGGAGAAAGACTATTAACAACAGTTCTTGACCGAACCCATTTCGAGCCATATTTAGCTACACAATAGGCATCGGTGCGATTGTCAGGTTTCATCGCTGGAAGACCTGTAGCATTCAATATCCCCATCTCAAAAACTCCAATGTTTGGTCTCCAGAACCCATTGCATGTTGGATTCACATCAGTGCTGTACTGTGGATCGTCGTCAAACATATGATACCCGCCATCCAAAGTGACCCTTATACTAAGCTTACCGACAAAAAATCTTTCATTCTGTGTAACATCCATGGTTACAAGATCCGGAGCGCCTTGTAATGGTGTTTGTGCATTCTTCACAGGAAATACACATGTCCCTAACCTCTTGTGCCTTGTCAATGTTCCTTGCTCCACATTTAAAAACAATATTTGATCAAGTGGCTCCGCCACAGCAAAGAAAATATCTTTTTCATTCCATATTGGATTTCCATTATTGCTTTTCACCAACTTGCTAGCGATCCCAGTCCCATTCCCAAAAGTAGCAGTGATGAAAATGTCAGAGCTTTCAGATGGGTCATCAACTTCAAGTATAAGTCCCTCAACTTGAACAAAATTAAGTCTAAGACACCAAACCCTAGGCATAATGTATACCCTTGAGCAAGTATTAAGAGTATGACGAGCACCAATTAGCACATTATCCAATTGTAAATGCAAAGCTTCATGAAATGCTTCATCAGCTTGATTTCCTATCCAACAACACATCATAAGCTCTCCCCTACATCGTCTCTTTTGTTTATCCTCTAGTACAAACCATTTTGGTGCTAGTGCACTATCAGTTGGAAACCTTTTAGGAATATGAAAAATTTCCAATGAAATCATACCCAAAAATTGATCATACCCATCAACATTATTCCTCACAAAAATCTCAACAAATTTTATCCCATCCTTTTCAATTTGATCATTCTCAAGTGCAAAGACCTGGTCCCACTCTGGATTTGAGTTTCCCCATAAGCAAAAGGCTCTCCCTTGAAATTTATCAGCTCTCACCTCCACATAAGGATAAAAATTGTTATGGCCATTATGTGCAAACAAATTTCTGGCTCTGACAATCTTTACAAATAAGAAGGGATTGATTTCAACAAGATCAGTCTGAGATGTGATTCCTAAATTGCCTGTAATGGGAGAAATGGCCTTCAAACTGAAATCCACTTTTGCAACTGCCATGATTGGTAGTAAAAGCTGCATATATAACAAAAGGAAGTATATTAAAACTAAATAAGTGGAGTGGCCCATCCTAAAATCCTTGATAATCACAAAGTATACTAGCTATGTCCCTTATTATAAGCCACTTTTGCAATTTTCATATATATTAATAAAAATCAGCATTGTACTTATTGTATCCATTGTGTTTGAATGTTGAGAAAATCAAGAAGCAACAATGACCAATTTTGAGCAAATCAACAAATATTTAAACAACAATGAGTAATTTTGAGCAAATCAACAACAACCCGCAATTTTAAGCAAATCAATAAGTAATCAAATCAACAACAACCCCCAATTTTAATGATTGTCGAAAAATCCCCAAATCAATATGTTTTATTAAGTTCACAAATCAAGTTACTTAGTGGAATTAATCCAGGATATATCTGGGAAAACATTTTTTCTTTCTTTCTAATGACTTGTATATTTAGGAAGAAACGTATGAAGTTTTCTTTTTATGAGTATGAATCCAACTGGATTCCCTACACGTAAGTGGTTTGGGCATGTAGAGAGAAGCCATGGAAATTATGCATAGATGAGAAGGATAGTCAGATCACTTGAGACAATGGAAACTAGAAAAACTATATGAGAAAGTTCAAAGATTAATGAGTTGGATCAAAATATTATTTATGATAAAACATTACAACGTAATTTGATCCACATAACCGACCTAATTGAACTAGATATCATAGGGTTTACAACTTTCACACATTCTGCACATCAACTACCGGAGCTAGACCTAGTGCTAAACTTATATATGAATAATTTATTGCTCAGAAAAGCTATGAAGCCCTCATACAAGGGTACCATATGTCACATCTACGAAATACTATTTTTGAAGCATCCATGCACGTGAACTTCCTTCATTCTAAAAGAGGGTGAGAATGAAGGGACACTTACTTGCAGCACTATAGCCTTTGTTTCAGACTTGTGTTTAAGGGAGAAGTTTCTAAAAGTTGGGGTTTTTTTGTTTATATATATTTTTGCAAACATAAAAGTATACAAAATCATTGGTGAGATTCTGTTTAAAAATAAATGATCAAATATTTAAGAGATTCTTAATTAGTATGATTTCTTACTAAAATTAAGTGATTTTATTACAGAGAAAGAATCTCAATCAAACCGTGATTTGTGTTATTTGGTAGATATTATTCTATATGCGCAGCTAATTCTTCGAGTTGGTTAGAACCATATCTCCTTGAAATAATTAACATGAAATCCGTACGACATCATTCTAAATAATTAACATGAAGTATAATAATATAATATGATTTGTAATTGGTAGAGAATGCAAAAAAAATAAAAAATGCTATCAACACACCTTCTAACACAAACTTTTCAACACACTCTCTTTGATTGGTTAAAATTCACATGGGATCCACCAAAAGTATATAGGACCCACATGATTTGGTGGGACCCATGTGAATTTTAACCAATCAAAAGGAATGTGTTGAAAAGTGTGTGTTAGAAGGTGTCTTGCTAGCATTCTTAAAAAAAAATACAATGTGTTAATAAAAAAATTAAAGAAAATTCAATTGGGATCAAAATTTAATCGTTTCCTAAAACTTCCTCCCAATTTTTGTTTTGTACCAAAAAAAAACGGAATTTTTTTTAGACAAGAAACTTTTTATAAAAAAAACTATCAATGTACAACTTTTAAAATAATGAAAAAAAAGTCCAGTTAAAAAAGGTAACAAAGATCAAATTGAAGTTAAATATAAACGTAAGGAATGTTAGCAACACACCTTCTAACACACACTTTTCAACACACTACATTTGATTGGTTAAAATTTACATGGGTCCCATCAAATCATGTGGGTCCTATATACTTTTGGTGGGTCCCATGTGAATTTTAACCAATCAAAGAGAGTGTGTTGGAAAGTGTGTGTTAGAAGGTGTGTTGCTAGCATTTCTCATTATAAACGTACGATTCAAATATTCTATTTATATATAAAGCAATGTAATTCTAAGGCAAAGCCATACCGAATGACACAACTCAAATGGCAGTACATCAGAATTCTGTCAATAAAGAGTTTGAAGCTACTTACACATTTGAGGATCAGACAGAAGCTACTACATCTCGCACCGACTGGCTGCCTAGCACTTCTTTACACGTGCTGGAGGAGATAGATGCTGAGGAGAACATAGGTGCTCGGGGAAATGAGCAAGCAGATGTAGACCATGATCTCCAACACGCAACAAACAATGTCACATATGACGTAGAGGTAAATTTAGCGTTTCAGGTCCCACCCGTACAGCAACATGTCAGCAGGAATATACAAAATGGTCTTGACTTATGGGCCAGAATCCGTGAGTATGATCAACAAATGGCTGATGAAGGCTTCACTCAAGTTCTTACAAAGTCGCAGAAGCAAAAGCTTAAAAAGCTAGTCATCGGCACACCCTATCAAACCCGTGCAAAGGGTGGTCCTCCTCCTTCTTCCAAATGATTCTGTTATATTGGAATGTCCGTAGTATTGGTATCGTGAAGGTAACAGTTGTGCGGATAAATTGGCGAATATGGGTCATGGGATTCAAGGTTCTATTTGGTTGGAAACTCTTACGCCCGAGTTGCATATGGATTTCTATCCCAATTATAGATTTCCTTAATCATTTATTTATTTTTCTTGTTTGCTTTTCTTTTTTGAGGGTTTTGGCCTAATCCCCCCTCTCTCTTTGTACAAACTTTTCCCCCCCCTTTTTTATTATTGAATTTTAGAGTTGGACAGGCAGAGGACGGAGGCTTCCCGGGATGCCAATCTAGTTGGGATGTCGGTATTGTCTCCTGATGCCTGTCACTCTCCCTGCTTAGAAAAAAAAAAGAAGGTAATTTTCAAGTAGCCCTCTCATATCCATGCAAATTTTCACATTTTCTTTTTGTTTATTTTATTAAAATTTTGATTCAAATGAATCAATGGTAATAATTATACAGAATTAGTTTATAAAAAAAATACAAAAATTATATGGGTTTATCGTGACAAGATTTTCAAAATTAGATTTTACTTGAAGAATGTTTACGCAACAATAAAATTTGGAGATGTATCAATTCAAGTAAAATCTAAAAATTATAAATAAAACAAGGTAATTCTAAATATGGTAGCTTTAATTATTATTTTTTGTTACGAAGAGGGCCAAAGCCCACGTAGTTTATATTTAGACAATAAACAATAGTGAACATTGCTTTATCGGCCCTCCCAAAATCTTTTGTGCCTCTTGAATTTTCTATTTTGCCCTTAATTCAATCATCTTGTATATATCTCGCAAAGAAGTACTAGGTAAATACCGACCGGACTCATATTTATAAGTTCAACACACGTTATTATTTCCCAGAGAAGTCCTTTCATTTCACAGCCTATGTGAACAAAAGGAATTTAAAGTTTGAATTTGCTACCTATTATTTCCCTTAATAATTTGATTTTCTTACGAGTTTTGTTGCATATAATCATTAACTAAACAAACAAAATTAGCAAAGCATGAACAATATACATTCATGTTCTTTATAGTTCCATCTGTAAACGTGTAAAATGACACCTTCTTGTGAGTTTTTTTAAATTAGCAATCACTCTTAATCTCTTCTTTGTTTGCGCTTCTTTTGAAACTGTTTTACACTATGATTGGATACTTGTTTTCTACTCAATACAAAAAAGCCATTTATTCAGAAGTACAAAAAAGAATAAAATCTTCTACTCAATACAAGTGCCTGCATTTGTAATTAAGTCTCGCAGAACTGCAATCTCAAATTTCATAGGACAGTTTTGCACAGACCATAATAAGATTATTAATCACAAAAGTAGTTAATACAGAGTAAAAGGTTTACCTTTCTGCCTTTAAATCTTTCTACCAACTCAAGTCAGTTTCGCTTGATCCTCAACCCCTTCTGGTGTGGCCTCAAGTCCAAGAATGCAAGTACACGCACTAACAAAGTGTCATGCATAATCATATGTGTGGAAACTGTTCAAAAAACAAAAATACATTGATCTAAGTCAGAAGCAATGGCAATGAGAGAAAGTGAATAAAAACTATTAAAGACAAGATATATAGGAAATCACAACACTGAACTAGTGGTTTATGGCTTGATCCAACCGTGAATTCATTCGTTATAAGAAATTCACTGATTGACAAATAAGAATACCCTCAAGATTAAGAATGCACAATTTCCCTTTCCCAAATCATCTGGGGATAACAGTCAGCATTAAAATATTAAACAATAAACATATACCCCCAATGTAACTGCTTCAAAATCCTTCACACCTTTACATAAGAATGCAGCCCCGTTAGAAAACTCTATGTAACCTAGGGGCCAAATCATGGTTCTAAATTACAGTTGCGATCACAGTTGCGGTTATAGTTACACACTTACACTGCAAGCCATGATATTGCTACAAAATGTAGACTAATGTGGTCACAATTGCAATGCCATTGCAGAGACCTTTAAAACCTTGCAAACCACAATTTAGAACTATGGCCCAAATTCATTTCATAATGCAACAAACTTCATTGAAACCCATCTTCAAAAACCAATAACAGTTAAGTTCATGCAAATTTCAAACCAGACAATACACTAAAACTGAAAAACATAGAGAACAAATACATATGATGAGGCCAGAGTTAAACTAAGAACCTCAAAATTAAGGTATGGCCTCATCATTCTAGCATTAGGTGACAAAGAAAACTCAAGTTAACAACTAAAACGCTAAGCATCAAAATCCATATAATGTAATTTGAATACCATTAAATCAACTTGTGAAACATTAATTTGACCATAATATCAGATTCAGGTTAAACAAGAGAAGTGGCTTGATTTGACTTACTACATTGCAAATGCTATAATCAATGAATATTAATCACACTTTTTTGAGCTATTAAAAAAATATTGTACCTGAAATCTAATAAGAAATTAACAGAAATTCTAGCAATAGTTTGAATATGTTGATATAAAACTGTAACATAAATCAAAGCAATGAATCGAATTTGTGCAATACCTTCAAATTATACCTTCAGGTTGTCGGACCTTGCTCTCCTTTCTCACTTGACCTTTCAAACCTCTCCCCACCTAGATCTAGCTCCACCACAATCCAAACGGTTCTGCCACCATGTAACTCAGCCTTTCGGTGGTGCGACGAGGTTCCTACTCCGCACCACCGCAACCAGTCCTTCCGGTGGCCTCGGTTCCACACCGGTGGTGGTTCTGGTTTGTTTTTCTGTTCGCGGCGGTCTCTGTTGCTTTTGGTTGCCTCCGCGTCGGCCGGTTTTTGACGGTGGTGGCTCTCTGCTCAACAGACTTCTCTCCTTCCTCCGGTGATATGCGTCTCTTTTGTTTAATCCTCCTCCGACGCCTTTCCTTTGGACTGCCGTTGTTGCAAGGAACAAGGAGGTCCGTCCCACACTTCTCTGAGTTAGTGGCAGATTGGATGAACGTGTTGATGGAATTACGCTTCTCTGATCGTGAATCCAAGCTAGTTGCTTTTGGATTTGGGTTCGTTTCGGATTTTGTTGTGGGTTTGTGTGAGTTACGTCGGGTTGATCGTTTGCCGCTGTCTGCACCGCCGTTCGTATTGTTATTTGTACTATATTGTCCGTTTTATGCGTTTGTGTTTCAGATCAGAGTGGAAGCAGATTTGGCCTATTTTGAGTTGGTTCGGTTTCATAAACCCGAAAGGGTCTGGTTTCTTAACCGAAAGGGCTGTTTAATTAACGTGTTGGATTCATCCCTCGATTTGGGTTCAAACACGTCTGTTCTTTGAAACCGTTTGAGTTGGTGTTCCTGTCTTGACTCACTGATGTTTTAGGTTTGTTGAGATCTGCAAGTCTCAAGACTTCAGGGATGCCTCCTCTTCGGTACTGACTCCTTCTCCCTCTCAGTCTTGTGATTGTTAGGGAACTGTTAGGCTCGAAAGAGCTTTTATGCTTGCTGCTTGTTCGGGGGGTTGCTGATACGTGGATCTTGATACCTTGTTGGCGGTCGATCCATTCACCAATTATGAACCCTTTTTAATTCAATGGACGCTCACTATTCATCTTTTTTTTGTAACTTGGTTTCGTGCCCGTACGCGGGTACGCTGGGTTGCGCTCGTGAGAAGTGATTTCTTTGTTAGGATTAATTAGGGTCGTTCCACTGGTTTGTATTATCATGTTTTATTCCCATTTGGGCTGCACCTGGGTTAGGTCTAATGTCCCCCCAGTCTCTGTATTTTGTTATTTTTATTTAATCGATTTCTCTTTTTGCCTAAAAATAAATTAAAAAAAAATTCCTTCAGGTTGTTCGAAACCCTAAGCAAAGAAATTAAAAAACAACAAATTATCAGAAATTATTGCAATCTATCGCCAATGCATACATAAAAAGAGATTTGAATGAAAATATACCATAAATCAAATTAATAGATTGAATCTCGATGTAATTAGAGAGTAGGATCAATATCGATCAGAGACAGAGAGAAGAGAACGACGGTGGACGACGGTGAATCTGTGAGAACTCAGAACGGCGATGGACGACGGTGAATCGGTGAGAACTCAGAGAACGACGGTGGATTGGTGAGAACACAGAGAACAAAGGCGGTGGTGGATTGGAATGCGAAAGCATCGAACACAGTGAAATTAGATTAGTATTATTTGAGATAGAAAATAGATGAATGTTGTTTTTTTAAGGGATGAATGTTATTAAATAGATTAATATTACTAAATACCAATTTAATTATCAGTGACAACTTTTTTTCTTTCTCTTTTCATTGGTCAAAAATAACGGAGAGAGAAAAAAGAAGAGAGAATAAGAGTTTAATGTGAATATGAGAAAGAAAGTTGTCAAAAAGTTGTTACAAATAGTTATATAAATATCATTTCTCTTTTATTAATTATTAAGAAACGAAAAGTGGAAAATGAAAGTGCATCCAAAAGAATACCGAACGAAAAAATGTAACGAAACAAAAAAAGAGTAAGTAACCATAAATAAACAAAAAAAAGAGTAATAGCTGTGCATATAATCCATATCAAAATTTCGGCTGTAGTGGAAAAGCATGGATCAAACTAGCATACTGGTTCCTTAACACTACAAAATAGAGTAATCTACGGGTAGTATTTGGGTGACATTGTGGTTGGTGACATTGTGACATTGGTCAACCACAATGTCACAAATATCTTTCTTCTTTCTCTTTCATAATATTTTTTTGTTTCTTTGTACATGTGTGACATTGTGGTTGGCCAATGTCGCCAATGTCACCAATGTCACCCACCACAATGTCATCCATGTATTTTCCGTAATCTACGTTATATGAGACATAACAATAAGGTAAATCAATGTTTACTATACTCAGCCAATAGAATGCCACTGTTGGGACACTCCAGCAATGACTTTCCCATCAAAAAACCAGCAATGTTCAATGTTTCCTAGTTCTCTCTCTACAGTAGCCAACAACATTCTAGCTCTTTCGGGCTCTTGATTTTCGAATTCTAGTTTAAAAGCCGCAAGCCATATTGCCTCCGAATTGGGAATGGCAGCATAAGGTTCTTGGAGAATAGCACGAGTTGCAGGCACGTCTCCAGCAAGCCACTTCTCCTTGGCATCCTTAAGCCAAACATCAGCTTCTCTATCATCTTCATCAGAAGCAAACAAACCAACATCGTTACGTTCAAACTCATTATATTCCTTATCTTTCCCTTCATCATCTTCCTCCTTTGCTGCGGCAGCAGATCTATCCGGCAAATCAGAGGCTGCATGAGCAAGTAATGGAAGACTCTGTGAAAGGAATATACGTTGTTGTTCAATGGATATACCGTGAAATTGTTCGATGGAGAGTTTGAGGTTATGGAGAGTGGTGGTGTTAGGGTTTATGTCTAGTGATAAGATTTTTCCGGTGGGTGGAACAATGAACTCCATGGTTGTTGTCACTGTGAATTGCTCAAACTAGGTTTAGTTTCCACCAAGAAGAATAAAGTGGTGCTGAACATCACAACTAAATTATGCATACCTATTTATAAACGCAACACGATTTCTTTTTTATAAAGCAACCTAACAATTTTTTTTATAAATGAATATTTGTTTTTTTTTTAAATAGATTTTTTTTGTTTCCTTTTAGCATATATCTCTCTTAACAAACAATTGACCAAAAATGTAACAAACAAAAAAAAATTGACCAAAAAAAAACTCAACAAACAAATTTAATTTTATCATAATTTATTTCAAATTTTGAATATAATTTGGATTTGGATCCTCAATATAATCCCACAATTTGTTGTGATGTACTATAATATCTACATTTGATTTATTCAACTCCTTTTTTGTCCCTAATTTCCAGATCAAACTCCTGTAGCAACAAGATCCATCGCAACAAGTGAGGTTTTGAATCCCCCTTTTATCAATAAATATTTTCAAGCTGCATGATCTGTAAAGACAATAACCTTAGAGCCGATTAAGTATAATCGAAGTTTTTCCAATGCAGAAATTACAACAAACAATTCCTTCTTTGTTGTGGAATAATTGACTTTATTTTCATTCAAAACCTTGTTTGCGTAATAAATTTCATGAAAAAAATTTCTCTGAGTTGGCCCATGACTACTCCATCCGCGCAATCACTTGCATCACACATCAGTTCAAAATGAATATCCCAATTTGGAGCAATCCTTACCAGTGCATTGACCAACTTGTTTTTAATCAATGAAAAAGAATCTAAATGTTCAGAGACAAAATTTAAATCATTTTCTTTGACCAAGAAGTTACAAAGGGGTGAAGTTACAAAGGGGTTTTGCAATTTTTGAAAAATCTATAATAAAGCGTCGATATAAACAGGCATGGCCGAATAAAGTCCTTGCCCCTTTGACATTAACAGGAGGGGACAATTTTTCTATAACCTCTATTTTAGCTTGGTCTACCTGAATGCATTGTCTACTCTTTTATGCCCCGACCTTTAGTTTCCATGAAATGACATTTTTCCCAATTTAAAACAAGGTTAGTTTCGGTGCACCTTTTGAGGATAACATCAAGGTGAAATAAGCATTGATTAAAAGAATTACCAAAAACAAAAAAATCATTCATAAATGCCTCAATGTTTTTCTCTATCATGTTAGAGAAAATGGAGATCATACATCTTTGAAAGGTCACCAACACATTACACAACCTGAACGACATCATCCTTTAAGCCAACACCCTAATTAATGGACAAGTGGAGGCACTCTTCTCCTGATACTCTGAAGCCTTTCCAATATGACTATAACCCGGATACCCATCCATAATGTCTGACAATCCAACCTCTCCAACATTTGATCCATGAAAGGCAATGGGAAGCGGTCCTTTCTTGTTGCTTGGTTCAATCTCTGGTGGTCTATACACATTCTCCACCCTGTAACTATACGAGTCAGGATCAACTAATTTTTTTCATTGGCCACCACAACCAAAAGAGAAGTAAAACCAAAGCCATAAAGTTCAACGACAACCTCATGAATTTCACTCAAATAAGCTAAAATCACTCAAACACCAACTTATCACAACCAAACATAGGCTTTCATGCACAACATGATTATATCACTTTTCACATATTCAAAATAACCATAACTAATGCAGCACAGAAATCGACTTAATTCAATAATCACTTCATAAAAATGCAAGAACAAACAACACCCAAAACCACACAAATAATCATAAGTTCAAAATGTGAACATAACCTTCTCCCTTTTACCTCTAACTCCAAAAGCTAAGATTTCTAAGCTCCAATCTTCCCCTCTACTTTGGTTCTCCCAAGCTTTTTTTTCTTTTCTCTCCTTTAGCTCTTCTTTCTTCTCTTCCTTTCTCAATTCTCTCTCTAGCCTCTATTTTGTAAACTTACCAAATCATTCCACAACCCTAGTTTGTGATTACTACTAGTCTTATATACTCTCACCAATTGGGCTTAGTTCACTTACTTCTATTGGACTTGGAAGTAAGTGACTACTAGTACTACTAGTCTTCTTTCTTTCTTCTCTTCCTTTCTCTATTCTCTATTCTCTTCCAGCCTCATTTTTGTAAACTTACCTAGGGGTCTTTGCGGTGCGGTTTGGATAGATTTTGAGGCAAAAAGTTATCCGATTTGAAATAAAAATCACATGCTGTTCGGTTCGGATGACTATTCTAAAAAAACCCAAACCGATCCAAATATATGCAGTTTAATTTGGATCGGTTTTTGGATATCCAAAAGGTAAAATATAATTTTTTTTGAAGATTTTTTTTATTAACATTATTACATAAACACGGTAAAATAATAGGTTTAATGCAAAATATATTAAAATTATAGTATGTAAATTATCGATTATTTTTTAAAATACAAAGTAATAATAATATTGATTAAACTAGTGTAATATATATAAGATTAAAAACCAACAAGCAACATAGGGTGCGTTTGATTTGCTAAAAATTGAAGGACAAGACAGAACAACTCTAGTTATCCAGTGTTTGATTTGTAAAACTGTTTCAGGTACACGACAAACTAGAGGCAAGGGACAGGATAAAAACTCATATTTTTGTCCCTCACCAAACCAGATCACAACTTTTTGTCCCATGTACAAGTTGTCTAAAATACCAAAATAGCATTTTGTCCTCCAAAAATCGTATAAAACAAAAAATGACTCAATGCCATAAAGAAATTGTCTTGTGTTGTTCTGCCTTGTGTTGTACTGTTCTATCTTGTATTGTTCTGTCCAGTACTTACTGTTTTGCAAACCAAACACACCCATAATAATTCAATTAATAATACTAATAAAAGAATAAATAAGTATTAATATTTACTTTTGCAATTCGGTTTGGTTTGGTTCGGTTTTGAAAAAGTGATCCGAAATCCAATCCTAGTGATTACAAAACAACATCAAAAAATAATCGATTTTTTGCGGTTTTCAGTTTTTTTTGGATCGGTTTGAATTTGAACACCCCTAAACATACCAAATGATTTCGCAACCCTAGTTTGTCACTACTACTTGTCTTATATACTCTCACCAATTGGGCTTAGTTCACTTACTTCACGAAAATGATGATGAATTCGGCTCTTGTAAAAGAAAATTTACCGTTAAGTTATTATGAATCTAAGAAGTTGGTGTCAAAGTTGGGATTGGAAGTTAAAAAGATTGATTGCGTTAAAGGGTTCATGTTGTTTTAGGACAATGTAAATTTCGCAATGCACCAAGTTATGGAGTCAACAACGATGATGTTGATCGTAATGAGAAACGAGTTGCAATCAAGTCAATATTTTATCTGCTAATAATACCAAGACTGAAAAGATTTTTTTTTTTGATTGAACCAAGACTGAAAAGATTGTTTGCATCAATGTAGACGACAATCATATGACATGGAATTATCATTTTAAGTGTTTTAATGATGTTTAATATAACTATTTTATCATTATAAGTGTTTTACTCATTTTTAATGTAACTTTTTTTGGTGGTGTTTGAGATTCGAAACCCAGACCTTACATATATTATGCATTGTCCTTACCAACTCTGCTAAACTTACAGGGACAGTGTTTAATATTTAATAAAATCTTTTTATCATTTTAACTATTTTACTAATGTTTAATTTTTATTTCATTATATTATGAAAGCTATGTCTAGGCGAGAAGATAAGGCAAGGACGCTGCTAAGAAAAGTAAATGCAAATCAAGGTATTTGACTATGGTCTAAGTGTCAACACCGGACGGACAGACCTTCCATCTCGGTCCTACATTGTTGTTTTATACACCACAAACCAATTCAATCACCGGTCAGCACGTAATACTAATCGTTGATGTTTCAATTGGAATAAATGTCTTCACTGGTCCCCTTACCACCCTTAAAGTTGAATAAGACTAATTGGTTTCTTGTTGTTCTTTGGACCTTAGTACATCATTTTCAAGTGGACTAGTAGCACATTGGAAAAGACTTTATCTTAATTCAATTTGAAACAGTCGACATATATAAATGGAAATGCTAACTAGTATTCCAGACACCGATTAAATAACAAATATAGTAAAATTTGTGTAATCAATTTCTTTAAAGTGTAAAAAGTATTGTTTTCAATTTAAAACTTGTTTTATTTTACTTCCTTAACCCGTGGTCTCGGAAGCACCGGTTAGCATGACCCATATATATATTATTAGATGCATACTATACTATGTATTAATGGTTCCAAGATATTGAACAAGGGAAGGGCCCAAACCCTTGCTCCTCTATATGAATCAATCACTGTTTACACTCATACTAGGTGTAAGGGGATCCGAGACATTAATGGTTCTACTTGTTACCAATAAACATTAATGGTTGTACTTTGCATCAATTAGCACGCACATGGGAATACTTGGACTAAGTCATCTGAATTGAATTTGGAATTTGATAAAATGAAAATGATGATAACAAAGTAATCACAAACAAACACAATGGAGAAGCATATTAAGGTGCTAATGCTAGTGGTGTGTACTTTCTTACTTAACTCCATGCCCACTTTATCTAAACAGAACACTCTTACTTCAAATCAGTTTATCCAATATAATGACACCCTTGTTTCTTCAGCTGGAATTTATGAAGCAGGATTTTTCAACTTTGGCGATTCGCAGCGCCAATACTTCGGTATATGGTACAAGAACATATCACCAAGGACTATTGTGTGGGTTGCCAATAGAAATACTCCTGTACATAACTCAACAGCGATGCTGAAACTCAACGATCAAGGAAGTCTTGTTATTCTTGATGGCTCCAAAGGTGTCATCTGGAACTCCAATTCATCAAGAACTGCGGCGGTGAAATCAGTTATTGTGCAGCTTTTGGATTCGGGAAACCTTGTTGTGAAAGATGCAAGCAGAAGTTTTAAGAATGAGGATTTGTTGTGGGAAAGCTTTAATTATCCTGGTGACACTTTCCTTGCTGGAATGAAGCTGAGAAGTAACTTAGTTACTGGTCCATATAGATATCTGACTTCTTGGGCATCCTCTGAAGATCCTGCTGACGGTGAGTTTTCGTATAGGATAGATACTCATGGTTTTCCTCAACAGGTTATTGCAAAGGGAAAAACAATTCTGTATAGAGCTGGGTCATGGAATGGATATCATTTCAATGGAGTTTCTTGGCAAATAGTTCATAGAGTCTTGAATTACTCATTTGTGTTAACTGATAAAGAAGTTACTTATCAATATGCAACGTTTAACAGTTCAATAATTACTAGATTTGTGCTAGATCCATATGGACTTCCAAACCGTTTTATATGGTCAGATCAGAAACAAAATTGGGTGGCTATAGCTAGTCGTTCTGTAGACCAGTGTGAAGATTATGCCTTTTGTAGTATTAACTCAAATTGCAATATTAATGATTTTCCGGTATGTGAATGCTTGGAAGGTTTCATGCCAAAATTTCAAACAAAATGGAAGTCGTCGAATTGGTCTGGTGGGTGTCGGAGGAGAACAAAATTGAATTGTCTCAATGGTGATGGCTTTTTGAAGTACACAAACATGAAGTTGCCAGATACTTCATCATCGTGGTATAACAAGAGCTTGAGCCTTGAGGAATGTAAGAAGATGTGTTTGAAAAACTGTTCTTGCACCGCATATGCAAATTCAGATATAAGAGATGGTGGGAGTGGCTGCTTACTTTGGTTTAACAACATTGTGGACATGAGAAAACATCCTGACATAGGACAAGACATTTACATCCGACTCGCATCTTCAGAACTCGGTATTTAAATTTCCAAAAACATATTTTACCTCTTCAGTTAGATAAATAGCAAAAATTTATACATATTCAGCATTTGTCCTCATATTATGTGACACTATAAATTCTCTTTCAAGATTTTGAATCAACTTCCAAATGGAAGTTGTGTGGCCTTTAATTTTCTTTTTCTGGTAAGCTTATTGACTAACATTTACTTCAACCATCAGGTCATAAAAAGAATAAGCGGAAACTGACGCTTGCTGGGACTCTTGCAGGAGTTGTTGCATTCATTGTAGGACTAACCGTTCTCGTATTGATCACATCAGCATATAGAAAGAAGCTTGGTAAGCCTAGCGAAAAAGTTATGACAAGTAAATCTCAAATATTTTTGACTTATAGTCCTCAAATAGTGTTCCAAACAGAATTAGTTACAATGAATTGAAAAGAAGTTTTCTTCAATTATGAAGTTTGATAGCTGTGTCTCTGTCCCTGTACTTCGTTACATTAAACCACTTCAATTAGTACTTATAAGCAATCTATATCTCTTACAATATATCAGGGTATATAATAATGTTATTTCATTGGAGGCACAAGAAGGAGAAAGAAGATGTTGACTTGGCAACAATATTTGATTTTTCAACCATCACTAGCGCAACAAATCACTTTTCTAACAAAAACAAAATAGGAGAAGGCGGATTTGGACCGGTATACAAGGTAAAGTCATTGTTTATTACCAATTTAATTTATCAACTTAATTCACCAAGAATTTTATGTACTAATGTGTCACAAATTATTAATAGGGCATATTGGCAGATGGACAAGAGATTGCTGTTAAGAGGCTATCTAAAACATCGGGACAAGGAACTGAGGAGTTCAAAAATGAAGTAAAGTTGATGGCAACACTTCAACACCGTAATCTTGTAAAACTTCTTGGTTGTTCTATTCAACAAGACGAAAAGTTGTTGATCTACGAATTCATGCCAAACAGAAGCTTGGATTACTTTATTTTTGGTTTGAACTTTCACATATACCAAATATATTGATCTCAATTTTTCTATTGCCAAAATGTAGTAATCATGTGTTAAAACAAGATAAATTCTCTGAATTATAAGGACAGAGACAATCCTCCTGTAGAATGAAAGAGAGGAGAAAGGATTTACTTCATTAATAATTTTCAATTGATGAGTACATGACCTTATATAGTAAAGGTTCCTTTCAATTACAAACAAATAAACTCTTAACAAAATTGTACTACATTCTAACAAACTCATGATGTGTAACATGCTAGCTGTCACCAATTCTATCTAGAAACAGTTAGAAGCATGAGTCACTAAATGGGAATGAAGTTATCCCATTTCTTTGGTTTAGTGACCACTCTCTTGCCTATATCTTTTTTGATGGACCCTTCAGCCATGGTACCTTTTAACGACTCTTTTTGAATTTTGCTCATAACAATACCACCCTCATCGAAATCAACCTTGTCCTCAAGGTTGTAAACAGCACACAGTTCTAGCCAATTTTCCCATGAAGTGTCATCCGGAGCCAATCCTTGCCACTGCACCAAAGCAAAACGGACAACAGTGCCATCGATCAATCGGTCCTGAAATTTAAGGACAGCCAATGGAGTGATGAGGGGATGATGCTCAACGGAATAGGGAGGAAGGTGATCAATGGCAGAAGGTGGAGGTCCTTCATGCGCCTTCAAGAGAGAACTATGAAACACATCATGAATTTTTGAATGAGGAGGAAGCGCCAGCTTATAAGCTACAGTACCAACACGTTCCAAAACCAAATAAGGACCATAATAGCGCTTAGCGAGCTTATGGTACTTAGCACCAGATAGGGAGGTTTGGCGATAGGGTTGGAGTTTCACATAAACCCATGTATTTACTGCAAATGAAATATCACGACGCTTGCGATCAGCGATGGTCTTCATGTGACCTTGAGCCTTCAACAAATTCTTTTTCAAGCGACCCAAGATTTCATCACGCGAGGTGAGGAGGGAGTCACACGCATCTACAACAGATTGCCCAGGGAAGTAAGAAGGGATAGGAGGTGGTGTCTTACCGAAAATCACCTGAAATGGTGAAAGGCCTGAAGCAGAATGAGTGGAAGTGTTGTAATGATACTCCACCCACGGAAGGTACTTGAACCAGTGAGACGGTTTATCATGGACATAAGCACGGAGATATTGCTCCACCATACGATTCATAACCTCAGTTTGGCCGTCCGTTTGCGGGTGATAAGAGGAGCTCATCCTAAGCAAAGTACCACTGAACTTGAACAAATCCGACCAGAAATGACTGATGAAAATGGGGTCGCGATCAGAGACTATACTCTTAGGTAATCCATGATGGCGGCAGAAAATTGAAACAAATAATTCTGCTACTTTGTACGCAGAAAATCCAGTAGGTAAGGCACCGAGATGTATCCCTTTGGAGAAACGATCGACAACTACAAGGATGACAGTATACCCGTGTGAAGGTGGCAGCCCAGTAATAAAATCCATCGAAACATCCTCCCATATGTT
>Ga0315914_1000840_pt1 | contig 42421 bp, 28 predicted proteins | sample MpolenodulesMG_FD_203920 | JGI IMG/M metagenome (GOLD analysis project Ga0315914, IMG submission 203920) | Medicago polymorpha root nodule microbial communities from Los Angeles, California, United States - elongated nodules | ecosystem: Host-associated > Plants > Roots > Nodule | place: USA... | reverse complement strand
TGTATTTTCAATATTATTATTATTATTATTATTATTATTATTATTATTATTATTATTATTATTATTATTATTATTATTATTATTATTATTATTATTATTATTATTATTATTATTATTATTATTATTATTATTACAGAAGCTTGTTACAATATTTTTTTTTATGAATTCGAATGAAATAAATTAAAAAACGATAAGAACCATTCAAGCAAAAGGTGTGTGGATTAAACAAAGTTGAAGTACAAACTATTGAAGCGGATGACCGAAAAATGATTAATCTGCAAAACAATCAAATGTGAAATAAAATTTGAGGCGCGACTAGGTCAGTGGACTAAAGAATTATCCACGAGATTGCGCAACTTTCCCGAAATACAACAGGTTCTTCTTAGCGGTAATCATACCGAAACTATCAGGACACGAAAATTAAACAGACACAAGGTAACTCGGGCACTTCGTAAACACTGAAAGAAAGTAGAGTAAATTACACTCCCCTCCCCTAAGAGAAGCTTGAATTACACTCCCCTCCCCTCTTATGTTAAAATATACACCCCCCCTCCCTTGAAAAGTAAACTTTATACTCCATTCCCTTATAAGATGCTTGAATTACAATCATCTCCCTTAATAATTAAATATGTACTACACTTTAATTTATTTTAACATAAATAAATATTTTTATGATATATACTAATTTTGAACCAACATTTAAGAAAAATAAATTCATTTCTTTATAATTTAAATGTCAATGATAATTAAATTTAAATATTTTGCTATTAATTTTATAATTTAGAGTATAAAATTAACTTTTAAATAACCATATTTTCTTGTCTTTAGTAATTTTTCACATATTTTAATTTTATTTTGGGTTGTTTCATATTTTATAATATGGATTAAAATTATATGTTAATGAAATTGTGAATAAAAAATAGGAAAAAATATGTATTCAAATTTTGATTATATTAAAATAGACCTACAATACTATTTTTTTCAAAGTGCGTTAGATTATTATTTTTTTGCTAAATTAGTAGAAATAAAAAAAAAATGTTGAGGGGGTAAAGTGTAGATTTTAACATAAGAGGGGAGGGAAATGTAATTCAAGTTTCTCTTAAGGGAGGGGAGTGAAATGTTTTCTAATATGTTTTGAATAAGAGGGGATGGAATTATATATTTTAACATAGGAGGAGAGAGGAATGTAATTGGGAATGGAGTGTAATTTACTCAAGAAAGTATGTAAACAATATTGTCGGGTGAATGTGAGTTGTTACTAGCTTTTTAGAAGGTTTTCAAGGTCTATATCTCAAAACTAAAACTGCTATAATAAAGCTGAGTAAGGTGTCGCATAACCGTTTCACAAAATTATGCAACGTATATTTTATATTAATACTAATATTAATGTAGGAGAACTATAAGGAATAAAGATGCTCATAAAAAGGAACACGTTCAAATCAGTATAAAACAATAGAAGCTGGAATCATGGGCATATTTTTTTTTTTGACAGAGAATCATATGGGCATATGAAAAATGAGTTATACCAAGTCAAATTTCATTTAGCCACTTTTCATTGAGGTATTAAAATAAAAGATTTTACCAAAATTAAATTAAATCGTCCAATTAAAAAGGCCAAAGAAAAGATACTTTATTTTACAATAACAAGTACTTTTGAAAAATCCAAAAAAATACAACACAAACAACCAAATAAACAATCCATAAAAACAATATTACAGTTTATAGTAATATATGTAGATGATCGAGGGCTTCAAGCCTCTAGTTTTTAGGTTAATCCCCATATATTATCGAGGCATCAATGTAATGATTATTTTGTTACAAAAGTTTGGTTTATTTCACAAAGAAAGAACAAGAAGATGTGAGAAGAAACTGAGAAACCATTGTGATGACATTTCTGTCATATATACTTGCAACATAATTGTGTAAACTTTGATGGAAACATTCCCCCCCAAAAAGGGTTACAAGCCTTGACATGCATATGCATGAAATGGGTGTTACACCGCTAAAAAAACAAAAATTAGTGAGGGATATTTAGTGATGGAAAACGTGAAATCCCTCTCTAATTCCGTCACTAAATTTTGCGACTAAAGAATTTGTGAGGAATTTCATTTTTTCCGTCACTAATTTCCCTCGCTAATTTTGCTTTTTCTAGTAGTGAACCATTCAATGTGAAAATTAATATGAGATCAATCTTACCACACCAATCATATCTCTCTTTCATAGCTTGGTTATACTTGATGAAAATCAAGTCTTACAACTACATGCTCAAGTTTACTTCTCTTCTTGGAATGAATTATATAATTTCAAATGTTAGTTTAATAATCTAGATTGTAAGATGTTCTAGTAATTTTAGTTAAGTTTAATACTTATATGGTCAAAAATATTCCAGTTGGGCCAACATCTTCAAGCATTGCAAGTCATACTCAACACCTTAATGGCCAATAGTGGCAAATGTGAAGTTTCTGCTCCATACGTCTTTTCTACCACTCAGCTTTCACTACTAGAAAACATCATTTTAGCGTCGGAAAAACCCACTCTAACAGGGCAAAAACCGACGCTAAAACTGATTTAGCGTCAGGGACAAACAGACTAAAAAGTTGAAGTTACTGGGTAGCGTTGGCTCTGTGTCATCCGAGACTAATTTAACGTCGGTTATGCCGAGTTTAAAACCGACTCTTCATTCAGCCGAGCTAATAAATCCAACATAAAAAAGTCAACCAAATAAGTTAGAATCGGATCAACCGACGCTAATTGTATACTTTAGACCAATCAAACTATTAATTAGAGTTGATCCGACCGACGCTATTTATAATATTTTTTTGAAACATTTAACTTTACACCTTGTTTTGCAAAACATAACCACAAATCCGCAAAATATATGACTTTATACCCAGTTTTGTCATAATGCTAATAAACAACTTAACACATCAAATCAGCCACAAAAATGCTTACATAACAAACAATTCAATTTAACGGTTGTGTGATACTACAAAATATCAAAGTGACGACTACAATAACATGCACAAGTCATATTAGATTACCAAGAAAATAAACATGTCAAAATAAGTCGTTCTAGTGCAGGAGAGGTTGAAGGAAGGAAACACAGGAAAACACACAAAACTACAAAAATGGCAGAGAATCACCTGTACACTATTATAAAGGTGTTCTATGCTTGCTTCCCTAGATATGTTGTTTTGTTTGTGTCTTTAAAAACATGCTCTTGATTGCTCAATCAGATTGTATTTATATTGATATTTATTTATACTGATAACTTGATAAGATATTATAATACTTCTTAGGTGGTACGAGATGAAGACCTTGCAATTAGAAATGATATATATATATATTGATCTTGTAGACCTTGACAAAGTGAGGAGTTTCCGTGTTCAAAAGCAGACTTCGTTTAACTTTTTCAAGGTATCATATCATCAGTTACACTCTTACATTGGAAAATTTGAGAAAAACTTAATCTTTTTAATTGAGAATTGAAGTACAAGCCCTATAATATGATTATATAGACCATGCCCTATAAATAGTAAGTACCGAAGTGCGTTAACTTGTTGTGCATGCCACCTTCCTGTTGGATGGGATATGGCTTAAAAATATGTTTATAACTGGGAGACATCCTCCTTCCTCCACCTTAGAATTCAGTTTTATAAAGATGAGATAGACTGATAATAAAAAATCTAAGATGGTATTAGAGTTAATCCAAGATCTGGTGGGTCATTTGGTAACGGGCGACTTAGGTCATGCCTCAGATGTCCAATCTTGAGTGTGAGGGCATAGAGTCCCACATTAGATATGGCTTAAAAATATGTTGGTATGCATCTCTCACCTTACAAGCCGGTTTGGTAGGGTTGAATTAGGCCAAACACAAGTGTTAAGAATTTTATATCCTCATACAAGCATGCAAGTTGGGAAACTTTAGTTGTGAACTGATTAAGAGAAAAATCATTATTTTAGATGCATCCTCATAGGAAACAATTATTTTAAATACAACACTAAAATATAAAAATCAGAATGCTTTAGTTGGAAGAAGAAAAACATACGTCACACGAATCTTGTGGTTTTTATGCTTTTGTTTTGTAATTTGTATCATAACTTAGGAATTATGTGATGATTATTGCACCCATCTGTTATTTTTGTAAGTTGGATTTTTACATTTGATCGATTTTATGTGATATGTAGGAAAATGTTGCTAAAGAGTTTGGCATACCAGCTCAATTCCAGCGCTTTTGGTTATGGGAAAAGCGTGAAAACCATACATGTCGACCAGCTCGGCCTTTGACACACATCGATGAAGCACAATCTGTAATTCACGAGATTGCTTGAAACTTTTCAATATTGTTTTGCTCATATACCCGCTTTTAGCTTCATAATTTATGACTTTTTGGATCCCATAGTTTTTTTTCTTCCTCTAAATGCTTGCGAGGGTGCTTAGTTTTTTGTGATTCATGTCTGTCTGCACAACATACCAATTTCTCTATGATCTGAAGTTGTTCATTTTTTTCTCATTCTGATTCAAATTGCAGGTTGGACAATTGATCGAGCTTCACAAGGTTGACGAATTAAAACTGTTTCTAGAAGTGGAGCGTGGGCTGGTAACATTTATATTATGAAGTTGTATACTATTTTTATAGCATGAAACATCATTCAAACAGTCCTTTTGACAAACTTCATTATTATATAGGATTTATGTCCCATTGCACCACTCTTTAAGGGAGAGGATGATATATTACTTTTCTTCAAGTTATATGATCCTGAAAGAGAGGAGCTACGGTACTGAATAATTTCTTTTGTGATTTTAACGTATGTTGCGGTAAAAGGTGGGGCCTTAGTTGACATCAAATGTATTTCCCTTCTATGGCAGTTATGCTGGAAGGCTCTTTGTCGACTGTACTGATAAGCCATCAGAAATCTTAACAAAGTTAAATAAATTGGCTGGTTATGATCCTGATGAAGAGATCGAACTTTATGAGGTTGGTTTGCTTTGTCTGTCTGACTTACTAATATTATTTACCTGCTGCCAAATTTCATAAAAATTTAAATTTGCAGTGCATCTTTGCATCGTGTACTATGAAATATTATCATTCTGGTATATGACTAGTCAGAACAGAAAGGGCCTTTTCTAACAGCATCTTCAGTTTTTGAATCTAATGATCTATAAGGGTGACTTTAATTATGTAGCGCTAAGAGTAAATTGTGCCTATTGTTGTGCAGGAAATTAGGTTTGAACCAAAAGTCAAGTGTTTTCCTGTTGAGAAGAAATTAACATTTGAAGATAACGAGGTATAGTACATACCCAGTTGGCATATACTAAGAAATTAACATTTTAATTGGTTTTCTTATCGATTTATTTTATTCTATGAATGCAGTTAGACAATGGTGATATTATATGCTTTCAAAAAGCTTCTGCTATAGATACTAAGAAACATATCCGTGATCCTAATGTGCTTTCATACTTGGAATATGTGTACCATCGCCAGGTATTTTCTTTTTGAGGTTTAATAAATGCGATACGAAATGAAAGCTACCCATTTATTCTTATCCTGTTTCTAGGCTTATCTTGAACTGAATGTTGTTTCCTTGTTTAGGTTCCTTTTTGTCCCTCAGATATAGAATCCGAAGATGAAGCATCATTGGAAGAGCAAAACGAAAACATTACAGATGAAGAAATGAATGATATTATAAACGAAGAAATTGATGATATTATAGACGAGGATGAGTTGTTAGATCTTGATGATATGGTAGATGTGGATGTCATTGGTGCAATCGACAAAGTTATATCGGAAGGCCTTTCTATTATTGACTTAAGATATCTGCAGCCCGACCTCCCTGATCAACTTGTTCAAGAATTGAGGGATATCGCCTTTAAAAAAGACTTGGTTGTAAAATTTAAACTAGGTCTTGCACGTGAAGTAAACTTCAATGTTGTCAGGGAAAAAATTGAAGCTAATGCTGACATGTTCTATTCTCGCGAATTAAAACAAGTTCGTGTTGTTGTTAACTTGCTCAACAAAATTGAGTGGATGTTTGAGAAACTCGAAAAATTGGAAAAAGAGAGATACGCAGCTAAGAAGAGCACCGACCGGGATAATGAGGAATTGAAGGCGACAAGACAAAAAATATTGCTGTCAAAGACTTCCCTCGACATCCACCGAACAGAACTCAACTCTCTTGATACTCAGATTGCTGATCTTAAAGCCATGCTTGAAAAACTACAAGGGGACAGAGCCAAAATTGTTGAGATTGAAGCTCAAGAGAAAGCTAAGATCACATCTCTTAACAAAGAAGTTAAATCAATTTTCCATCGCCTCGCTATTGATCAAGTCAAGTTGAAAATTGCAGATCGAATTCCGGAGGCTGAAACTGAATTGGAAGATCATGAGAAGGTCTACAAAACCTTGAGGGCAATCCCTCCATTTTGATTCATGTATTTGCTTGGCCTTTTTGGTCACAAACATTTTACTTTGATGCCACTTTAGCTTACCATCATTCCATTTTAATATTATCAATCATGATTATTGTTACCTTACAGTTTATGCAAGTAGTATTTTGATTTGATTCAAAACTATTAATAATCATGAATTTATTTTGGACGTAAACCCCATTTTGAATTCACTTCCTTTGACCTTTTCTGTTTTTAATATAATTGCATTTGTTGTAGTTTCAACAATAGGCTTGAATGTATACAATTGTGACGGAATTCTAAACTATTGTGCGACAGAAAATTCTGTACCGGTTTAATTTTTTTTTCGTGTCTGTACCATCATTGTTCTATTTTGAACACAATTTCATTTTCATTATGGTATCAGCAGAACCTAAACTTTCCATTTTGTCATTTCACCAATGGTCCAACTCCAACCTAGTTTCAATCAAACTATCCACCACAAATTTCTTGTAGTGAAAATAACAACTCATAACATTGATTTGAGCCCTCCACCTTGAGCATCACATCAGAAGCTCTGAAAAAATTGGTCGATGAAGTCACTAATTCACCCGGAAACAAATCAAACAATCTAAACAAAGATCAACGAGTGTTAAATGATGGATTACTCACATCATGGCTCCTTATAGTAAGTTAGAAAATTCAATTTGAAGTGCACTCAACGATCAGCTGTTGCCAAATAGTGAAAACAGTGAGACTCAACTCAAACACAACCTCTATGATATAACAGCAAGGCCAGATGAACATCTGTATAATCATTTTTTTTGTTGATAAAAGACACAAATCACTTGTCGGGATATATTACACCAATATGCATCAAACGAAGGAAGTGATAGCAAAACCAAAATTATTATTTTATAGGAATAAACAATACAATTTGAACTATTTCAGATTTGTTGCATCACGTTGTTCTAGTTGTATTGCACCATGAAGATAAACAAGCTTCGTAGTTGCTTCTATAGAGATAACTTAACTTGCAGCGCAAGTTATCTAGTTAGTTAGTTGTAACTAACTATTTTAGAGTTAGTATAGAATATAGAACATGTATCATAACTATCCTACACTTTCATGAATTCTATATAAGCTGTAATGTACTCTATGATCAAATAATGAGAATCATTTCCATTTATTTCTTAGTTTCATAATATGGTAATTTAGCTTTTTCTCTCTCTCTCTCAAGTGAGAGAAGTTAGTTACAATCCACATAGGGATTTGTTCATTTTTCCATTGCGATCGTCAAAGTTCATCACTTTTCACGAAGATTTTCTCGAAGATTGTTGGTGAAGCTTGGGCTACCATTGAAGAATTAAAAGTATTTTACCCAATAATCAATGAAAATTAGTCTTATAAGTTAATTTAGAAGTAGTACCCGCATACTAGTTTTTAGTCATGTGGTCAATTTTGATTGGTTGTTGAATGAATTGTCCATAAATTTTTAAGGGTAGCCTATGCGGCTTGTGAGGTGATGATTGCCCCCACTTATAAACACATTGTCAGATCATGTCCTGTCCGATGTGAGACTCTTAACACACCCCCTCACGACTAGCACTATTGGGCTTGGTTCGTGGACATAAATGGTGGGTGGTCTGATAGCGGGAACCTGATAGCAGGTGGCCCAATGGATCTTGGAGAGGCTCTGATACCATCTTAGAAATCGTGGTTGGGCCTAACACAACCCCACAAAACCGGCTTGTGAGGTGAGGATTGCCCCCACTTATAAACACATTGCCAGGCCATGTCCTGTCCGATGTGGGACTCTTAACAGTATTTATTCCATCTTTCCCATTTTCATCGAAGGACCATCATTTAAAACACTATTGTAACCCTTCCACTTTATTGCAAGTACTCATCTCACCAACAAAATGCTATATCATTTGTCTATAATCAACTCAATTCTCTTAATAATTCTTTCTCTATCTTCCTAATCCTCACAACCATACTATTTCGCATATTAGTAGTTTAGATCAACACAATGAACCTGAGAATACAAGCCAAACTAATTACAATTGTTTGGTTCATTACATTTTGGAGTGAACCTAAAGCAATTGAACTTGAGTACCTCAACCGACTAAATAACATCATTTTCTTATTGATTTGCATCTGATAGAGAGATATTCTGAAACATATTCAAGACTAGGGTTCTCTTTGGGAAGATAAAGGACATACTCAGATAGTTGGTTATTCAAACATCAGTTGTGTGGACTCACCCATTGACAGGAAATCCACTTATGGGAATTGTATATTTATTGGAGGCAACAGTTGAATACACCAAACTGTTACTCAGAAAGCTTCATTTGAACGGACTATGCAGATGACACTTATATGTAACATTAGTATTGCATATTGCCTCCATAAGAGGACCAATCATTGAGATAAACTGTCACTTCACTGTGGAGAATGACGCATCAAGAGACAACACCATGTGCTTTGTCAACTCCAATGACCAGTAGCAAGATGCCTTAAGCAAATCCCTAATAGGTCCTTGACTCGGCTATCTTTGTAACAAGCTTGATGCATATGATTTATATGCTCCAGGTTGAGGGGGTGTTGAAAATATATTAGAATCTGTGGATTTATTGTATAGGATCATTGTGTAGCATATATTATCATATTGTATCATGTAAATAGAAATAGTGTCTCCTATATTTATTATCTGTCGCATTGAGTCTATATAAAACTGACTCCATTATGACGTTGAGACACAGTTTCACCATCTCATGTATCTGGTCCCTATCCAACGATACTAACTGCTGGAACCAGTAACACTTAACCATATAAAGCACTCATAAATCTATGAAAGAAAGAACAGAATCAGAGGGAAAAATTCCGAATTATCCAACTTGTGACTGTTTACAAGAAATACCTCCTTGATTGTGCCATTCGTGATACAACAAAAAAAAAAATCATATTGGAAGACTCATCCAAAAGATGGTGTATTGATAAGAACCGATCTTCTATACATCCTCTTTCAAACCAAAAACGGGCAGGATTTTCTGAAGACCGGCTAATTTCCCTAATAATCGTATTAACTATGAACAATGATATATAAGATGGGTGGTTTGGCTATTAACATTTTGCTTCTAAATGGAATAAATACAAGGTCAGAGAATACGGAAGAACTTCAACATGTTATAGACACAAGGTCCAGCTACAAGGGTTGTAGAAAAACATAGAAGTTTTCCGTCAACACTTTCTGAAATTAGGGATAAGTCTTTGTTTGACATTATTGAGGTTAATGGAATATTAGGGAAGCTTAATAAATAAGCTAATAAGGTTTTGAAGCTTTTGATCCAGCAAAATTTTCATAAGGTGGCAAATAAGTATGACAAATATTTAGGATGTTCAGGATCTAATCTATAACATTAATCATCCAGATTGGTAGCTTACTTGGCCACTTGGCGTAATGATCTTAAGGCAGGTGCATATAGGTCATTACATATGCAAATCACCTACATTCAAAACCAATATCATCATTGAAAATATGAGTTGTCACCAATTTCATTATTGAAAATGAATAGTCTAGTGAATGTGGCAATATGAAAATCTAAAACTCACAGGTCTTGACAGGGATGCTGTTTTTCGCCCCTTCTTTGATGATTTCCTTTCCATTTGTCCTTTATCCAAACTTTGCTTCCCTGCATCAGGCTTCTTTTCAGCAGAAATCTGCATGATTTAGATTGAATTGAGCTTTCTGAAATCTCAATTTCCCATTTAGTGGTTTGTATAAATAACACCATAATATAAGTAACAGCATAATATTCTTTGGTTAGAAAAACTATAAGGCTCTTTTTGAGATTAATGGCTTGTAGCAAAATAGAAAAGACATATGATTGCTCTCAAAACATAGGAAGACTCATTTATTATTAAAAGTGTTCAAATATTTCAGATATCATCTTGTTTAGAGCCCAAATATCCAACTTCAGGCTCTTAAAGTGAACCAACTCTACTTAAAATTGTTGCCAGCTTGCGGCTACGGATAAGTTAAGTGCAGAAAACCTGAACTTCAAAAAACAAAATAAAACCAGAGAACTACACTCAATTACATACAAATAATATGAAGTCTATTATAACAAGTCTGGTAAGATAACGTATGATTTTTCATTTATTAGTAATGATGAATGCATAAATATAAACAGTTACACAACCAGTAAATAAATAAGTGAAACTAAAATAAAAAGCAAGATACAAATTTATTTCAAACAAACAATGTTGAAAAAAACCTTCAAATGACTATGATTAAGAAAGTTTGCTTAGATAATTCAACTTTGAAAGAAGAAACCGATCATAGCATCTACCACTAACCATCTTTAAAAGAACCTCCACAGCACCCTTTCCATCACCAAGGGCTCCATCAATTTCATCCACCACCTAAGAAGAAAAGGTAAAATACAACCATTATCACCCCAGGTAGTGATAGTAAGATAGAAAGCGAAGATGCTGAGAATAGAAAATACCAGACACTTTGGCTTTGAATCAGACAGGACAGAGTTCATCTGAACCACATCGAGGATTTTTGCTTCAATTGTTGACGTAGAACGATCATCACTGGCATTAACCTATAATATTTTAAACTTGTGATTGATATACATTGAAATTATAGAGATTTACTAAAAGTAGGGAGAGAGAGAGAGAGAGAGAGAGAGAGAGAGTAAGCTAATGAACAATCTAAAAGTGATGTGTTTAATGTAAAATAAAAGATAAAGTACTTTTATACTCATACTAGACTCTTATCCTAATTAAATAAGGAAACAAAACATATATAACAAATTCTGAAAACTACTCCAAGAAACTGCGTAAAATACTCTAAAATATTGTAATATAAAACAATGATATTATGATATAATAATGACATTAAATATAACAAGTTCAGAAAATGACAAATGATGTTGGCAACCTAATGCAGAGTGCGTCACTGCAAGGTACAAATCTAGTTATTCTTATGAATAGACAAGGTCTGTCAATCTCTTCAAGTTGGTATGCCTCTTTTGACTTCTCCGAGTAAACTTCAGTTATCTCAAACACTCAAAATCTACTACTAGTTCCTTCTATAACTAAAAAATTTGGTTACCATGAAACACTTTCCTAAGGATAATTCTGTCGTTTTTGAGTTTCATCCAACTTACTAGTTACTATGTTGTCAAATCTCAGACCAATTTTGAGGTCTTACTTAAGGGATCTCTTGTTATGTTGTAAAACATAATTCCACATCTTTACAAAATAAAGATAGCTCGATTTGGAGAAGAACCCTAGCAGCAATCTTTAGAGGTGAGAAGCAGCCGCGAGCTAGAACCAGATCGAGCAAGTTTCACTGCAACCATGGCGGATGTTGAACCAGAGGTAGAAGACTAGCAGCACAAGGAGTGCCAAAGAAGAGAACATTTAAGAAGTTCAGTTTCCATGGTGTTTAGCAGCACAAGGAGTGCCAAAGAAGAGAACATTTAAGAAGTTCAGTTTCCATGGTGTTGATCTCGATGCTCTCTTGGATATGTCCACTGATGAACTTGTCAAGCTTTTCTCTGCTCGTGCCCGCAGAAGGTTTCAACGTGGTTTGACCCGCAAGCCTATGGCACTCAAGAAGCTCCGCAAGGCGAAAAGGGAAGCACCACCTGGTGAGAAGCCAGAGCCAGTCAGGACTCACCTCTGTAACATGATCATTGTGCCTGAGATGATCGGTAGCATTATTGGTGTCTACAATGGAAATACCTTCAATCAAGTTCAAATTAAGCCTGAAATGATTGGTCACTATCTGGCCAAATTCTCAATCTCTTATAAGCCTGTTAAGCACGGTAGGCCTGGTATTGGTGCCACTCACTCCTCCAGGTTTATTCCTCTCAAGTGAAGATTGTCATCAATGCCCACCCCTCTATCTTTTAATGCAAACTTTTGCTTGTTTTACTGGAACTATTTAAATGCTCCATTTCTATTTGTTATTGTTATGACACTAGGATATCAGTGAACTAAATTTTTGGGTTTAAAAAAAAAAATAGCTTGATTTCTGATGTATCGAACTCTTATAAGTTATATTTCAGTATGTGGCTGTACTTAATGAAACTTCCTTGAATTTTTATATTGCTTGTTATCGTGACAAATTTCATCATTTTCCTCTTTTAGTTCTACTGACACCATAGCCCATTAGAATACATTCAGTGATTCATGGAGACCCACCCCTGTTCCCTCTACTTGTGGCTATCAACATTTCGTAACATAGGTTGATGCAAATTAACCATACCTCGATTTATTCCCTCAAACATAAATCATATGCACTTGCTATATTTTCGCAATTTAAATATATGGTTGAGAATCAATCTGGCACCACAATCAGAGCTGTTCAGACAGCCTGGGGGGAGATTTAGGTCCCTTGCCTCATTGTTCGCCAATTCTGGCATTATACACATACTAGCTTCTCCACATATATATCACTAAAATGGTTTGGCGACACCTGTAGGACCAGTCTAACTCTATTTGCTCATGTCCAACTTCACTTGAAATTTTGGGATCATATTTTTCTGTGGGAGACATTCCTCATCATAGGAGCCGACTTTGTAGCGTTGAGTTAGGCTCAACCCAAATATTATGAGAAATCAAGGGAGAAGATAGGAATATATAGCAACAACCAAAATAAGGCAAAGAGATTACTCGGATGAAATATGACAAAATTGTAGATGACAACTATAGTTTACCACCGTCAAACAGATTGACCCAGCCATATGCACTGACAAGGACATTCAAGAATGAATCCCTTCATCAAACTAATAGATAAACTACAGTAAGTGAAATTAGTTTTACATAATTCACAAAATCACTAACAAATTTAAAAACTAAATGATATCAAATGCACATAAAAAACTAGCATATAAAAGAGGCTACAGCTTCGAGACAGGTAAATGTACATATAAAATAGAACAGAAAAATACCTCCACCACATGATATCCACAATGCCTAGCAGCTACATGTGCAAGTGTTGTTTTTCCCAGACCTGGTGGTCCACATAGCAGAAGGATCTGTCATCAATATAAAAATTCAATCGCAAATGCAATTCCTCACTCAGATAAATGCATCACATGCTATGTACTAATAAAACCATAACCACTGGGCAACTGCATGATTACAAGGACTGGAAGGATAAGATTATAAATGACAGATTTGTGTTATTAAAATTACTTCAAATAAGGGGAGCCTAAGCTAGGCATAATGATTAGCTAATACCTTCATTGTTATGCACCAAACCGGTGTGTGTGCATCTGACTCTGTGTGGGTGCACCAAATGCCAATGCATATTATAGCACCATTGTTAGAACCAGCTCGAGCATAATGTTTTTGTTAAGGGTTAGGAAAATTTATAGCATCTAAAAATATAGCATTCTTGTTGTTTTAGTCACTATTAAGATTCTATTCATTTGTAACCCTTAAATTTATATTTAATAAAAATAATGTACTTATAGTTCCTCATCTTGGGCTACAAATGCATAATTACAAAAATGTTATAAGATATTTAAAGTTCAAATAGGGTCTAATTACAAAGAGGGTCACATTTTCAGAAATCGGAAACATATTTAAACCTATTGTCAGTTATACCTAACATGTTAGTTGTTACAAAACTAATATCCAGCCTTTACAAACACAGACACAAATACTAGTGCACAGTTGTACAAATTTGTCACTATTTGATTTTTATTTACAAATATAGCCAAGGAGGATAAATATCTTTTCGCACCCCATATGGGATGTAGAGAGGCGTGAGGAAGTGAGGTACAGAAAGGGTAGAGAAGAAAAGTGAGAGCAGGAGATGCTACGAAGTTCTGTAAGAAGGATAAATAAATTCAGTCCACCTATGGGATGTGATAGAGTATGGAAGATAGATAAAAAAAGGAGGTCAAAGTAAGTGTAAGAAAATTAAAACTCATGTAAATACAATCAGAAAATACAACACCTATTAACCCCAACAATTATCGAGAGGAAAATACATCATAAAATTCTTAAAAATACCTTCTGTTCTGGTGCACTGGTATTCCGTGACTTCGCATTGCGTGTATCCTGAAAACCATTTGAACTACCACTCTCATCTGTACTCTTAAAATTTGTATACCTGTTACTATTACTACTCCAGGTGTGCCCTCCTTTTGTTCTTTGAAAATTTGAAGCACTATTACTGCTCCAACTGTGCCCTCCTTTTGTTCTAGGAAAATTTGAAGCTAGAGGTTTCGGTTTATGGGATATAGAAGAATGCCGTTTCAAAGCAGACAAAACGTCGTCTGATGTACTTCGAATTTCAGATCCAAACACAGTAGAATCCCATTGTTTTAACCACAAGAGTACCTGTCATAGACAAATATAAGATCAATTAATGGCATCGACAACCAAAGAATAATGTTTTAAACTATAGTAGTTTAAATCAACAGTTTCTAATGTAACAAAACAGTTTCCACATCTAAATGTTGCAGTAAATATGTACCTCGCGATTTGTCTGTTCATCACTAAGAAGATCAGTAAAAGACTTCGGAGCATATTTATCGACCCAAAGTTTTTCATGGACCGTTAGTGTTTCAGGAACATCTACAACACTTTGACTTTCAGAACTAGCTTCCAAGGTCTACAGCATAACAAGAACCAGAAAAACATTAAAAAAAAACATCAAAACTCATATTTGATGACCAACTCTATACATTTTCCAAGCATCATACAACTGTAACACAAAAACATATGAAATTTTTATTCAGCTTTAAGCTACTTGAAGTTCACAACAGAGAGTTTCAGGTACAAACCTTAGCGAAATTCTCTTGATCTAACCTTTCTAACAAAACACTAATAGGTTCTACAGCAAGATCTGCAAGAAAATAAAATTATATAAGTTATCCACAGGTAAAATGATTTTGCAGTGACGAAAAATTATTTTGAATGAATTGATTCTGTAAATTTGTTTCTGCCTAAAAGTGAGTCGACCAAAAAAATCTGAGTCTGAAAATCATTTCAATAATCAAAAGTTTCATGTAGAATCAATTCTAGAGGCCAAATCAATTCTACTCGAGGGTAACCAAACTTGTCAAAATCAACTTTACACCTCTAATCAATTTTAACTGCTCCAAAAGTGGAACCTAACATACAATAAAATTTGCAATCCCATTTTTTTCAATCAAAGCAATAACTGAATCAACTCATCAAATCAAAACGAAGTAAAAAAACCAACACAACAAAACAAGTCTGATTTTCTAGTCAGCTAAACAAGATTGAAAATTGAAACCTAAGAAGCACCAACACAGACACGGACACGTGACACAACACTAACACGACTGGACACCACACTGACACGTGGACACCAGTAATAATTTGAGAAAATTAATTATTTGAACTTAATCATATGTGTAATTATGAAACTAATTGATAGTGAAATTATGCAAAACTGAATAACGCTAACGAATTTATCAAACAAAAGAATACCAGAAGAATCTCCTCTACAATTCAGCTTCGTGACTCGATCTTCACCATAATACCTATCCAGCTTCGTATAAACCCTATCTCCATTCGGAGCAGTTACAGGCATAACTTCACCATCAATCTCCGACGCAAATCGCGATAACGTCTTATCCTTAGAGAATCTCACTTCTTCAACTGTAACTTCCAAAGGAGCTGGCTGAAGCCAATCCTCTTCTTCTGCAGGAGCATCTTCCGCAACTCTAACCCTAACTTTCTCTCTCTTTTCAACATCAGAACAATCCAAATCCAAATCGGAATCTGAATTCGAACGGGAACGCTTGTGACTGTTAGCGAGATCTGTTGGCGATTGTTGTTTTTCGGGTTCGGGTTCGTCTTCGGGAGGATTGTAAAAGTAGTGATCATCATCGGGTTGTTGTTCGTAAGTGCGATAGGTTGATTCAAGTAATTCGAGTTCTTCGGGGAGAGGAACGTCCATTTCCATATCCATATCCATATCCATGATATCGAAATCATCCATTGTAGAGGATTGAAGGATGGGTTTGAGTGAGAGGGTAGAATTTGAATGTGTTTGTTTGATGTGAGAAGTGAGGTGAGGTGAGGTGAGGTTTGTAAGGAGGGAAAATAGAAGCTGCTGGAAATGTTTTGGCGGGAAACGGATAAAATGACATTACTAATTAGACCTCCACGGCCTCCTGGGGTGCACACCAGAATAATTTCATTATAGAATAATTTGAGTAAATACTTAAATTCGTCCTTGAATTTGTAAGGCCCAGATAAATATGGCCCCAAATTGTACAAAATGTTTAATTTGTCCCTGAATTTAGCAAACGTTCATCGAATCGATTCTTTCGCTCAAATGTTCCGTTAGTGATGTCGAGTTGTCATCATGCATGTTGTGTTGTACACGTGTCATCCATGGAGTCACGTGTACAATGATCAATCTGATGGAAACACTACAAATTTCAATTTTAACTTTTCTGTTTTTCCAATTTTACCCATTCCTTCCACCCTCGCATTTCAATGAGACATATCTGAAGTAGATAAAATAGACACAAGGAATGGGGGTTTGAATTGTGACCCTTTAAAAATTACTTGTAACTTAAAAGGTAATTCTCAAGTTGAAATTTGGAATGGTTAAGTTAATAGCAGACTTCAGAACGTTCTGATGTTTGAGTACAAAAACAGTTTAATAAAGTAAATGTGTTTGTGTGTGTTTGTGTTTGCAGTAAGTAAAGAGTATAGGGAAGAGAGAATCAACACACAGAGATTTATAGTGGTTCACTCAATGTGGGTTAGTTCACTCCTCACAATCTTGTGAGAGTTTCCACTATGATGCTTGAGATAACCTCTCAAATACTGCACCTTACAATCTGTGCTCACCTGAACACTTACACTTTTGTACTCTCTAAGCCTCAGCAGGCTTGCACCTTGTTGCTAAGTTAACCACTTACACTTTTACAACTTTTGCTCAAGCTAACACTTTAGTACCCCTAAAACTAGATGAGACTTTGATTACAATTTGTGAGAAGTTTGAATGTTTGAGAATCAATCAGAAGAGGAGGAAGAAAAAGTTATATTTAAAAGAGATAACAAAGAGAATTGATTTACACTACAAAGAAGATAAAAAGAGTCTTCAATGATGATCAATTCAAATGCAAGAGCTTCAAACAATTTCAGTTGTTTTCTTGTATGCTTTGCAATGGTGCGAGTAATGTTGAGCCTTTGATCTCTATTTATAGAGTTTTTGGGCTCGTATAGCCGTAGTAGGGTGTTCAATGGTGTTATGCCACGTGTCCTGGGCCCCACAAACTTTTACTTAAAATCTGGGTGAACATTTTGACCATCAAAATGTTGTTGTGTTCTTCATCAGAATGTTGATATTCGTGATGTTCTTCATTTGGGTTCATCAATGATGAACGTATGATGAGTTTCTGGGTTTGTTCAATGCGTGCCATAAGATTTGTTTAGGCTTTATCCTCAAAAAGTTACTTCTCCATATGCATCAAAAAGTTGCTGGATAAAGTTACCAAATCTGCATTGAACTTTGTGCAGGAGAGAGAATGGTGGATCTACAGCTTCAGGCCCATGCTACTAGGAGATTTGCTTGATTCTGATCAGAGGACATGTCTATCTCTGAGCAATATCTCCTTTTGCTTTGCTTGCCAACTTTTCACCAACTACACTGTTCATAGTTAGAAGCATGTGCAGAGATGAACATTCTGACCTTTAAAATGTTCCTTTTGTTCTTACTTTAGGATGATTTGTAAGACTTACTTTTGATGTAATCAATCCTAATAGTAAAGATACAACTGAAGTGCAGTAATTGTAATTTCTAGGACAATATCCTCTTTGGAATAATCCTAGTACTTCAAGTGTTCATAGTCTTGAATGAACATTGAAGACCTTTTTGACATTATTCTTGTAAATGCATTTATTGCTTGACTGATCTATGTAAATGTATTTTATTGGACATTTTATTCATGTCATGTGTACTTTGCATGTTCTTCATGATTCTGGGTTTGCTTATGAACAACCTTCTGAACTCTTATCAGAACGTTCTGATCAAATCACTGATCAACATTCTGAACTTCAAAATTAGTTCATGAATTCAATGTCCTTTGATTTCTTGTATCTTGGTATGATTTAAACCATGTTCCTGTCTTAGTAAAAACACTCAAGAGCACAAGTTAAATACCAAGGAATTAATCAAAGTTCATTTAGTGCTTAATCATTAAAGTTTATTATCTTTAAAATTAATTAGGAATTTTGTCTCAACAACATCAAACACGTCCCTCTCTCAAACTCATTCCTTCATCTTCTTAAATCCTTCATCTTCCTTCATCTTCTTCAAACTCATTAAAAACATTCAAATCTAGAAAAATTCACCCACACAAAAATTTGAATCTAAAAGACTCCAGAGAAACAGAATATTAATAATCTCAAAAAAAAACAACAGTTCAAATCAAACGAAAGAGACCAAATTCAAATCAAACCCAAAAATTAGAGTTTATTCACACAACAAACCCAATAATTGGAAGAAGATGTATTTTTCAATTCAAATGAAACAGAAGAAGTTTGTATTGTTTCAAAAGATCGACCGAAAGGTTCCAACTTCAAATCAAACCCCAACAATTGAAAGATGTATTTTTCGTTTGAATTCATCTTCAAAATCAAATTTTGAAAGTTGTTATTAAATTGAGAGCTGATTTTGAGTTGTGATTGGATTTTAGAGTTGTTATTAAACTTGCTTTGAGTGGGTTTGACTGAGAGAGAATGGGAATGAGATGAGTTAGAAGGAAGGAATGGGTTTTAGAGAGAGAGAGACTGGGTTGGAGAGATGGACAGAGGGAAATGGTTCTAAGAGAGATAATTATGAAGATGATTTCTTTTTTCTAGGTTTTTTTTTTATGAATGTTATGAAGATGACTATGAATATGAAGAAGAATACTTGTTTAAATTATGCCCCTAGTTGAGTTTCTTTTTGGCTATGTAATATTTAAGAACATAGAATGTATTACTTATGACTTGTTAATGCCTCATAGTTGGGTTGCTTTTTGCATATGTAACATTTCTGCACTTGTAGTGCAATGACTTAATTATGGCTTATATAATGGTGTGTCTCTTTACTTTTTTACTTTGTACTGCACATATATGCATCAAGGATCACATTGACATATGTTTAACAAATTCAATGACTTATAGGATGGTATTTTAAAATAATGTAGGGATCGATTTGATGCATAGATAAAAAATTTAAGGACCGATTTGATTGAAATATTTTGAGAGAAATGTTGCATTCATTCATCTTCAACCTCAATCTCACATCCCCATTAAACATAGAGCTTGAAGATGAATACCAACTTTGATGACTGTTATTATCCATACACCGACCAACCATCATTTTGGGTTCAACCTGAACACCAAAGCTTGAAAATTTTTTGGGGATTTTTGGATTTGGAATTCAATAAAAAATAATAGGTTTTGAAGTTTTTAGAATTGGGGGAGAACGTTGTCATCAGTTAATGGAAGAAAATTTTAGGATTTTGGACTCTAGATGACAAATTGTAAAATTAAGGTTCCAATTTTATAGATTTGGAGAAGAAAGAGTCGTTGTATAACGACCATTTTTCTACAAACGTGGGTTATAATTTTCTGCAAATCAATCAATTTGGTCCTTAAACATTTTGTCACTATTTACGTTAGAAGTTAATAGGTCACTATTTCTTCAAATTATCTCCCTCATAGTTACCTGGAAATCCCCTTAAAAAAGAAAGACACCTAAAAATAGTACGGACAAAATATAACAAAATAAGACACGTACTAGACTAAAATAGGAACTAAGGGGGTGTTTGTTTCCCAGATGCAAAAATTACTCCCTGGAATTAACTTTCCTAGGAAAACATAATGAGATTTTTATTCCTAGGAATTTTTCAAGAAAAGTGTTTGGTTGCCAATTTTTATTCCTAGGATTCTTTTCAAAGAAGTGGGTGGTTACATTGATAGACCTTATGCCTTATTAGTAAAAAATGGAAACTGTTATGTTAATTTTTACAACGTGGGAGCACAATAGTAAAATATTTATGAGTTTTTATCAAGAACGTGGTTGGCTGTGAGGATAATTTGTTTAGCTTTAAATGAAGGAAAAAAAAATCAAGAACGTGGGCACTCTTTTCCTGGGAATATAATTTTCCCATCCCTTTTTCATGGGAATAAAAATGACTAGAATGTAAGGAAAGTAGATTCCTGGGCATTAATTATTCCTAGGCATATTATTTTTGTTCTTTTCTACCAAACATAGGTATTTTTCTTTCCCAACCTCTATTCCCAGGAATGTGTTTTTTATCTTTGAAACAAACGCTCCCTAATAGTTAAAAAATGAAAAGGAGATGTAGATCAAACTAAATACTTCAGTATCGTTAATTAACAATTTTTCTCGTTATAAGAACTAAAATTAAACAAAAAATATTACTTGTCAACAAAAAAGTGTTATATCACCTTTGTTTGATGGAACAAATATGTACTTGGATATTATTCCCACTGAAAAATTAAATGAATCCATTAGTCAATACAGTTGTTGTCGGTCTTAGACAAAAGAAACGTTGTATCCGTGAGCTTAGCTCAGTTGGTAAGGACAATGTATAATATATGTAAGGTCCGGAGTTTGAATCCTGGACACCATCAAAAACAAAAAAAACGTTGATTTTGATATAGGAGAATACATATTGAATGATTGAGTAACAATTGTGAATGTAATCCCAAAGTGAAGCTATTAAAATGAGTCATAAGACATTTTCGAAAATGTAAATTTTGAAATAAAATTCCAAAGGGCAATTCCACCAAAAATAAAGTAAAACTTCAAAGAGCAACACATTGAGCGGATATTGTATGGACACCACTTGTGTATCATTAAGATATTAATGTAATATAATATTGACCAATGAGAGTGCCACATAGAAATGTCTAAAGAAGAGAGAGAAAAGACATGCATGTGAAGTTCTATGTGGCACACTTTCATTGGTCAATGTTATATAACATTGATATCCCAACAGTACATAAGTCGTGTGCGATATTATAGCTTCACATCGTAATGTCTATTTTGCAGGTGCTTTTACGTCTATTATAACATAGCTTCAAGTGCTTTCCTTTTGTTTCCAACAATCCTAATATGAAGTAGTCATCTTAAATTCAAATGTAATTTAAGGTCGAAGGAGGGAGTATCTATGAATTGAAAATAAAGATTAATAATGAAACTAACAAACTATAAGAAGAATCTAAGTCAGATGGTGTTTAAATGAACTCTTGAATGTGAGTAGATTTCTTTTTTATATATTTTTTTTAAGGATTTTTTTCGATGTCATTCTATAATTGGTCATTTCGCCTCTTTCAGATACACCAACGAGTCATTGCAAAATCAAGAAGTTGTCTGTAATTTAGGATTCTAATAATTGAAAGGATAGAGCTACAAAGTAAAAATCATCCGCGATTTTCAATTTCTCTTGTATAATATGCCATAGACTTGCTGCAGTACAAACTTGCTCTATTCTATTACATGCGAAAAAGACATGTCAATCGTTCTCATATGAGCTATCACAGTGAGCACATCGATCACTACAATGGACACCACGAGTTTGAAGCATATGTCTCGTGGGTAGGCATCCTTTAATTGCCCTCCATAAAAAAATGCCTTTACTTTTTGCGTGATTAAAAGTCTCCAAATTTTCGTTCAATTACCTTCCACTCTTAGCTCATTGTTGTCAACCAGACTTTCTATGGTAGAGTGATATGCCGATTTAACCGTGCAGTCTCCACGTGTTGTAAATTCCAACACTGTTTATCTTCTCCCATCTCATCCATGATTGACATGGCAAGAATATTATCGACATCTTTCTCATTAAACAACTCATTGATAATGTCTGTTTTCCACTCACTATTGTTTTTCTCCATTAAATAACTTACCATCATGTTTTTCATCCCCATCGGTACGACACCTGTCGCATAGGCTCTCATGTCGTCTCTAATCCATGGGTCATAGCATGCTATTATCTGCGAACCATCTCCCACTCTCCATCTGAGACCTCCTTTGACTACTATCCGTGAAGCATGGATACTACTTCAGACATAACTCAGGTTGTGACCCAGTTTCACCAACTTTGAACACTTTTGCAACTATAGTATTATGATTGGTTTCTAATCTCCAAACTTACTTCCCCAGCATTGCCAAATTGAATCAATGTAGACTTCGATAACCAATACCACCATATTCTTTCCTCATTGTCGATCTCTCCCACCTTAACCTATTGATACGGTTTCTATTATGTCGATTCGAGCCCCATCAAAATGAATTCAACATTTTTTTAACTTTCTCACCTAAAATTATTGGGAGTAGGAATGGACTCTTGAAATGGATTGAGCAATTGATTTAATAACAAATTACTTTCATCAATTTTGTATTCTTTTCCAAATACGGTCTCGGATTGAGATACGATTAAACAAAGTGACTTAATAATATTTCTAAAAAAAAAGTGATTTAAAAAAAAATAAAAATCCTAGAGATTAACGCGTGACAATTAATTTTAACGGGAAGCAATTTGATTTTGACAGCAGGCAATTAAATATCTCATATAAATAACTCCCAAATTCGGCTTTCAATATCGATGATCAACAATTTCAAAAGCACACAAGCGCGGTCCTTGAAGATAGATTGATCGGAGGAGCGCTCCCAACATCAATTCAATCGCCGTTTGTTCATCTTCACTCTCTCCATTTTCCTTGTCAAATCGTTTTTATATTTATTTATTTATTTATTGATTCTCTTCTTCTTCTTTAGATGTTTATATTATTATTTAGATTATAAGTTGTTTTTGTTGTGTCTTGATTGAATTTTGCATATTCTCATGCGTTGTTGGTCTTTGTGAATTGTCTTCTATTTTTACTGTTTGTTTGGCTCTTGATTTTGTGGTACATAACACAATTCATTGATATGAGTGTGTACCAAGGCCTTGGTTTAAGGCAATGAATGAAGCACGGTTACTCTTCGGATTAGGCGTGTCCCGGTGTTTGACATGTATCATGTCCGACACTGACATATATGATTACATGAATTATGTCATTTTCTCAAATTATTATCAGTGTCGTCCTGTATATGTCTTAGTTTGTGCTTCATAGGTTTTTGCCTTTAATAGTGTTCACTGCTTAGGCTGTAACCCTTTAATAGGACTGCTGGTTCAATTGGTTTAACCTCAGTTGAATCATATCAAACTCGAGGTTTTAAGTTGTTGCTGTTGAGTATTCATAATTGTAATTAGGAGACAACATAATCCTTCATGTTTTTCAGTCACCATGGTTTTCGCAAAACTTCTGTCAAGCTATGATTCAAATCGGTTCTTATAACAGACCTCTAGTGACTGATTATATTATACGAAAGAGAAAAATGGTTTGTGATTTGAAGTAATTACATATTTGTACGCAATTGTTCCAGTTACATAGTTGAATGACCTTAGGGAAATACTGTTGATTGATATTTGAGAGCGAAACTTTTAGGGGACTCAAGGGAGATGAATGATTATATCAGTTTAGGTTTTAGGTAGGAAAGTCTTTTGCAGGGCATCCAAAGTGAAATTACCCAGTTGCAGATGCTTACGTTGGAAATACGCGACTCTGTAATTTTTGGAGGGAGTAGTGATCAAACGAGTACCGGCAATTTTCTTTCAGATTTGAATCCATCTCCAACTGCACGAAGCAAATTTTTCCTCCTTTTAATGCCTTGCCCATCTGTATTTCTGCAGTTGCATCAAGCTAGCTGTATCTTTTTGTCTATGCTGTCTTATTTTTTCTAGCTTGGATTGTATGTTTGGAGCCAACTTTGATGTTGTTGGAGCTTCCTATGGGTGGAATGTTCTTTTTGTTTCTTTGTCGGACAGCTAGAAGAATGACTTTGATACAAGTTTGGCTCACATACAATCACCCTCTTGTATTAGCTCCATTTTTTCCTTCCCACTTCCAGCTGTTTTTTTTGTCTTTATTGAAAGACAACCCTGCTGAAAATCTTCTTGTTTAACCTCAATTTGGCAGTGAACATAGTTCACCTTCAAATGACTTAGCTATTAGTGAGAAAAGTGTCATAAGTATACACCCAAGGGAATCTATCACGGTGAAGACTATATTGGGGTGATTATATATAAGGTTTTGGTAAGTTTCGGTTTCTGAAGGGGTCAATGCTGAACAACACTTTATGGTAGGTTCGCCCTTTGTGGATAATAAAATCAACACAAATACTATATTTTATTGTCCGAGATGCATTTGATTGAGTGATTTATTGCTTTCAAAATAGGTTGGAATTTCTTTTGGTTGACATGTATCTGGGAGTTCTTCAAGGAATCAAGTGATCGTTCAATGCTTATTGTAATTTATGGAGTTCTTGTGTATACACTTGTTTTGTTGTGTTCCTCTCTTGGAGTAGTGGTGATTGGAGCTTCATAATACCATTTTGTGTTGCTGATTACAATTGGTCTGCGGCAGTATACAAGAGATCAACAATGCATTTGGTGTTTACCTGGCTTGATGGGGTGACTAAATATGCCTTGTAGAAGTTTTAGGATTATTTCTAATTTTTTTCCCACATGCAGGTCCTTAAGCTTACTGCCCTGCTTCTAGATATAGTTGATAATCTTATTTGAGGATAGCTTGTATCATGGGTGAGGTGGCAGCGTTGCATTCTGAATGCAATGACACGAAACATACGACCGAAGAAGACGTTAATCCTCCAAAATCAAATCTGGAATCCTTGCCTGGAGAAGAATCAAGTGAATGTATAAACACAAATGATCTGCAAGATAAAGGATATATGGAATACGGGTAATTTCTTATTCATCTGCTACTTTCTGGTTTCCAAATTGTTGCATTTCCTGCTCCTTTTATAAAATTAGTCTTTATTTGCAGATGCCAACACTACCGGAGAAGGTGCCGAATCAGGGCTCCTTGTTGCAATGAGGTTTTTGATTGCCGCCATTGTCACAATGATGCGAAAGTGAGTAAATGCCTTACCTATTTTTCATAAGAGTAATATGTTTCATATCATTCAGCCGGTCTCATTACTTATTTTTTATAACTTCAGAATCTACTATGACGATCAATTCTTGGTTGTGATATTGTTAAATTTTTGGGGAACTTATTTTTATTATCAACTTTTCTACAGAATGATATCAATGTAGATTATAAACATAGACACGAAATGCCCCGACACCAAGTCAAACAGGTATTCTTATTACCTTGGGGGACATCGTTAATTGAAATATCCACAAATTTTTGTACCTTTTCCTTTTATTTCATGGACAAGGTACTCCTTAATTCTAATAGAATAATTTGTGCACTTTATTCAGGTGATATGTTCACTTTGTGCAACTGAACAAGAGGTGAGTTAGAATTTCTTCAATATCTTAGTTATTTTGTTGTTATTATATTGATATTGAATTTATAAAGGAGGATGTAAATATTAGTTCGAGATATGTTGAATCTTTATTTTCTGTAACTAAGAAAAAAAATTTCTCTGCCTATGATTATATACTTTTTTTTTGGTAATTTAAGAGCATAGTAACATCAAAGAGAATAGAATACATCCCCACTAGGTTAGCACACCTTATAGACTCTAATTCCATGCCTAGTGCTCCCTATGATTATGTACATGTAAGCACATGCATAAAAAAAATAAAATGGTGCATCTGTTAAGCTTATTACTGTCTGGAAGTTATTCCAGATGTTTTGCGCTACGGTAGTTTCACAAATGTTGTCTAAAGTATTGACCATAACACGAGACTGTATGCTGCTTGAAACTGTTGATAAGTCCAATCTTTGTTTTTCTCAATGAATCATCTATTATGATATCTGAAATTTTTATCATATACAAACAATCTTCTTTGAACATCTGAAGCTAAGCTATTTTCTTGTGCTGCTTTTTACTACTTTCAGGTTCAGCCAAATTGTATTAACTGTGGTGTTTGTATGGGCAAGTACTTCTGTGAGACATGCAAGCTCTTTGACGATGATGTGAGTATTAATCCTTGGAATGAGATTCCTTTTTGTTCTGATGTTGCATATATATTTTTATTTTATTCTGTAATTTAAATTTAAATGATTGTTTGTCGTAAGCATAGACCAGCGAGTCTATAACCAGTGTACTATCCTTTTCCTTTTTATATGATGCAGATATCTAAGCAGCAGTACCATTGTAATGGCTGTGGAATTTGCAGGTATGAATTGATAATCTGGTTTCCTAAGTCTGGAACATAACAAATTGCATCTTTGTTAGGGATGGTAACATATTTTAATGCGGGATCACTTTGTTTCATTTTGTTTTTAAGTCTATTTAGTTACGAAATTTACATGTCACTTTAGCACCACCCTCCCTCCGATCCCATAAAATATTTATCATTTGCATGTCAACTAAACTAGCCTAGCACTCAACTTTACCCTGTTTTTAGGGTTTTTTTCGGAAAAATAAAAATGCAATGCCATATTTGTACTTACTATTTTGTTCTTACACATTTTTTTAACTATTTGCATTTAACTTTGATCTCGTTTTTACTCTCTGTGCTTTTCCTTTTGCCTTGCCTTTGTCTTAATACTCAAACTGATTGATTTTGATATATTTTTGCACAGAACTGGTGGACAGGAGTCTTTCTTCCATTGTAATAAGTGTGGTAAGTGGTATCATTTTTTTCCCTGTGTTTTGCCAGTCTACTACTAAGTAGCAATGTCAGAATTTAAAATTTACTACTTGTTTGACATTCATGATTATAGGTTGCTGCTTCTCAACTCAGGTGGAAAACAATCACCCCTGTGTGGAAGGAGCAATGCATCGTGATTGCCCCGTGTGTTACGAGGTAACATTTACAATTTTCTTCATGGTTTAGAAACAGCTTAGGTAAACTTATCAACAAGTACATATGAGAAACGAGATGCTAAAAGAGTCCTGTAATAGGTATGAATATATTTCACAGTTCTACTGCTCATAAGAATTATTATATCCAGTAAAAAAAAATTATTGTATCAGTGAAGAATTATAATATGTCAATTAAGAAGTTTATATATGCTAGAGTTATTTTAAATTGGATCTCATATATCACTATGACTGCCTTTTATATTTCTGGAGGCTGATTTACGCATGTCGACATTGATGATTGCAGTATTTATTTGAATCAACAAAAGAAATTGTTGTTATGCCGTGTGGACATACAATCCATAAAAGCTGTATAGATGAAATGAGAGAACATCACCGGTGAGTGCTCACAAAGCTCCTAGTCTCTTTACTTCTCCATCCCTTTCTGAATATTGTTCTTATTCTTGTATTTGATCGTATACCAGGTATACATGCCCTCTATGTTCGAAGTCGTTCTGTGATATGTCAAGGGTTTGGGAGAGATTGGACATCGAGATTGCTGCTACGCCAATGCCTGAGCAATACCAAAATAAAATGGTCAGTTCTCCTCTTTTCCTTACTGTTGATTATTTATACTATGAGTATGTTCAATACTCGTACGCAGAATAAGTAATTGTTATATTTTAGGCGATATGCACATGTATGTATTGGATAGAACACTAAGAAATAGGTATTTATTTTTGTTCTGTTGGTTCCTTAATTTTTGGCAAATCCTACCTGTCATTCATATCAAGTATAGCTAGATGTTTGTATTATTCATGTCTTATTGTTGCTTTGGAGGTGTATATAGTGTCATAGACTGATTTTCCTTCTCCTTCAATTTGCATTGAGAGTAGTTATTTGTAGTTTGTTTTATTGGCATTTTAAATTCAAGGGTCTGATTGTGTTACCCGAAACAGGTTTGGATCCTGTGTAATGACTGCGGAAACACCGGTCATGTTCGGTTCCACTTTGTGGCTCTAAAATGCCTCAACTGCAACTCCTATAACACACAACAGACGAGAGGCTGAGCAAGTGGCATTTATGATTGAAAAGTTTCTATTTCATCTCATTTAATTTGGTGTGGAGGCAGCTGCACTCAATGTTGTTCTCTCTTGGCTACAAGAATTGCGAATTTCCACCCCGCTTAGACACAATGGAATAATGATTCTTCATTTTGATTTATCATCTATTTCTTTTGTTTAGTTTAGTTTAGAGGTGGAACCCTAGATCCATCTAAGTCTTCTTTTTCGTCTCATTTGATCATTAATTTCGTGTTCCCATGTTCAGATTTTCAATTTCCCAAACTTGTATTTGCATTCAGACACAATGGAATATTGATTCTTTATTTTTGATTTATCATTTATCTCGCACTGAAGGTGGTTGGTTTAGTTTAGTTTGGAGGTAACACTTTGATAAAAGAAATTAGTTCTTCGTTTTCGCAGGAACTTGCATTGTAACCTCAAGGTATTAAATCCAATCCTCATGAGACGATTGTAAAATGTTAATTTGTACCACTGATTAATATAAAAAACGTGAGCCTATTTTGGAGCTAAAATATGTTTGGCCACTACAAGTTCTGAAACCAACGCAACAAATTTACTAGATCCTGCTATCAAAACTCAAATCTGAGAAATACCATAAATTAACAAATGGATCCAATATGTTAGCATTCCCAGAATTGTGTCAGACCCAACTTTTCTAATCCCTAGAATTCTATACAACTAATCTCTATGGATTGATCTTGTTCGCTTGAGACTTTAGAGTATGCTCTTGCAAGGTCATGTTCGATGACTTTAAATGTGATAGATTTGAGATAAATGGAAATTGTCTTAACTCATCTTTTCTCTTCGGTGGATGCTCTCCTAATCGAAATACTCTCATTCTACGATCTTAATATAAACTCTCTCTACTTATACAAGTGAGACACATAATGAACTGAAATATTTAGGTATTTCTTCATATAGGAAGAGGAGCTCAATACCCAACACCTCTATTGATTTGGATATCGGTTTGGTGTGCATGATAGGATAGAGACATGATAAGATAATAGACGAATAAATATAGGATGAGATAAATAATATATTTATTGAAATTAATTATTGTTTTTAACTATGACATGATAAAATTTATAGTATTAGATTTAAATAAAAAAATTACCCTTGAGAAACAATTACATATACTTTCTGAAATTAATTTATTAATACTTTTAAATTTTATAAATTAATAAAAGTATTAAAAATTTAAATAGGTGATTGAAGAATTTTATATAATTTTTTTACAAAAGAAACATTAACACTCTAAATAAAAAATTTTAATTTTTATTAAAAATCATGAGTAAATAAATAACACTATTTGTAAAAAAATACTATTATCATTATCAATTTATAATAGAGTTAAATATGTTTTTGGTCCCTATAAATATACTAACTATTTGTTTTAGTCCCTCTAAATTTTTTTTTCAACTTTTAGTCCCTATAAAATTTTCAATCATTACTTTTGGTTCATATTTTCAAGTCAATTTTTGTATTTTTTTTTCCATAAAATTATGCAGAAATGTGTAGAATATTGTAAAAATCACTAAAAAAATTAGAATTTTTTAACATAACATAAATTAAATATAAATTTTTAACCGCCAAAAATATAAAAATTCATATTTAATCCATGTTTTGTTAAAAAAATCTAATTTTTTTAGAGATATTCTTATAACATTATAATTTTTTTTTTTGCAAAGTTTTATTAAGAAAATATGAATTTACTTTAAAGCAGGGACTAAAAGTGAAGATGAAAATTTTTTGAAGCACAAAAAGTTGAAGAATTTTTTTAGAGGGATTAAAACGAAAAATCAACATAATTATAAAGACTAAAAACATATTTAACTCTATTATAATATCATGTTTACTATCCTGATCACCAAAACATATCCTAGTGTCGTTTAACTCCGTTAATTAATTTTTGGACATGTACGGGTTTCCTTAAAATTTGAGTTTGTCTTCCTTTTTCTTTGACTTTGTACAAATTGTCATGTGGTAGAGATTTGCTTTTTGAATTTTTTTTTTCGGATTATTTTGTCCACCGGTGGATGTCATATATTAATTTTCAAATATTACTTTAGAAATTTAACACAATAGCGGTGTGTGTTTTTGCACGATATCTTCCTATTATACCCTCATTTTAATCCAATAATAAATTTCTATTTTTTGCACACACTTATAAATCTAATATGTTATTTTTTTCTCGTAACAAAATGATTGTTAGTTATTATCTTTTTATCTAACAAATTTCTATTTTTTTTGCGTACTCTCTCATAACAAACAATTGTCAATTTTATAAATATTGTGTACATCTTTTTAATTATTTTAAGTTATATAAAAATTATTCCAACTTCACATTAATCAAAAGTTAAGAAAAAATTAACTTTCTTCCATCTCCTTTAATCAAAGTTAAGACTTCAACTATGACTTCAACCAATGCTAGAGTCACACTCGAAATTGTTAACAATTGTTACTCATCTTATTTATAGAATTTTAACTCTTTTTGAAACCACTGTTTGGAACAAAATTTTGTTTAAATTTGAAGATAACAAGAAACAAACTTTATGTAAAAAAAAAATTTTGTTTAAAAAACAAACTTTATTTTTCCAAATAGATAACATTAATTAGTTTTATTGAAAAAGATAAAAGTAATTGACAAAGGGTATAATTGACATATCATACCCTTAAAATACCAAAAAAACAGTTGAATAGAAACGAAAAATTCATCTTAAAAAGACACTTAAAAAGGAACGGAAGGAGTACTTTTTAGCGCACAATCAGAGACAATGCACTCTAATAAAGGGGACGGAAGTTTATCCCGTGAACTTAACTAAGTTGGTAAGGATATTGCATACTATATGCAGGAGTTGAGGTTCGAACCCCAGCACTCCACTTCTCCACAATTAAATTGTGTGAGCTCTAGCCACTAGGCTACTAGACAAAAGAAAAAAGGGGACGAAAGTTTGCAATACCCAACTTATTCACATTAAAACGTGAATTTTAACCACTAGTCTACTTAACATAAAATATTATGTTAATGAATGTTGACTTAGTTGATAAGAAGTTATTTCAACCGTGAAGTTGTGGGTTCAACTTCCGTTGCTGCTGATGTAAAGACTTCTATAAGTGCTCTTTGAGTTTTGTAGAACCCCGACGAGGCTTTGGAGCTCATATCACCTAAATTTTTTAGGCTAAAGTCCACTTTTCCACCTCAAACTTTTAAAAAGTTGCAATTTTGGTTCCCTATGCACAAAAACTATAATTTTAGCCCCCAAGAATTAGCCCCTTTGCATATTTGATCATTTTTTTCAATTTTGACCGGTCAATACCTACGTGGCATGCCACATGTGTTTATTGAATTAAAAAAAAAAATCATATAAACCTTTTTTAAATTAAATAAATGAAAAACTAAATTAAAAAAATAAAAAAATCAGGAAAAAAAATTAAAATCTCAATCTTTTATTTCTTCTTCCTCTCAATCTCAAGAAATATAAAAAAAGCAACAATTTTGACAAAACCCATATAACAAAACACAAATTCATCAAAACCCATTTTAAGAATCACCTTAAATTGCTCAAATTCAATGTTTTTATCATCATAATTGAAAAGGGTAGCAGATCTTTGAGAAATATGTTTGTGGCTGGGCTGGTTCGGCTGAGACTGTTGTTGTTAGCAGCTGTTGCTAGCTGCGTATACAGCTATTTCTGTTTGGTTGTGGCAGCTAGGCGTGTGGCCGATTTAGGTATTGGTTTGGATTTTGGAACAACTGCTAGTTCGTTTTTTGGGTGTGATGTTTTGGTTTCTCTGGTTTTTATTCTTGCTGTTTGAACTGAATCCTTCGTTATAAATGGAATCGGTGGTGGAGGAAACATAAGCGGTAGCGGAAGGGGAGGAGTGAATCAACAATCAGTGATTCCATTTTCCAAGCCTGAAAGATAGTGTGCTGGTGTGTCTTGGTGGGTATGCAATATTGCCTTGGTTCCATGGTGCCTAAAAAATATAGAACAACGCATATCATAAATAAAGTAGCTCTAAAAAATATATTTTTTTTGAGAGGTCTATGTATTCTTATTATGTGAAAATCATTGGATCAAATCAAATGGCATATATCCGGAACACGTCTATTGAAATTGAACAACGCACTGGAAAACTTTTATAAGTCTTCGAACGATATTCTTGCAGTTCTGGCACTACTCAAGGGAAGCCTAAATATGTACCATGGAATGAAGAATTGTTTGAAACATCAGTGCAAATACATCAAACCTCTTTTGCCTATATGAGCAGGTTCTCGATTTCATTCTTATCTTTATTTGTAAAAAACGATAGTTGGATCGTTATTTTGTTATATTCTCTTCTGACATATAATTCAATTGTGTAGAGAGTTTCCTATGATGAAAAATGGGAAGGCTTTACACTTTATATATGGAAGCAAACAGTTCAAAACAAGAGGGGGTCTTGTAGCTACGACTATTACCGGTAACATGTTTCGTACTCCATGTTATAAGCATGCAGTGAAGGAACTTAAAATACAATATTGCAGCCCAGATGAAGTGGTATTTTATTCTGATTTTTTCCAATCATTATATTGTCATCTATTAAGTGGATTGATTTACCGCGAGGACGTTCAATCTGTGTCTTCGCCATTTGCTCACAACATAGTCCAGGCTTTCAGAACCTTTGAACAAGTGTGGGAAGAGCTTTGTAGCGATATAAGAGAAGGGGTTCTTACTAGCAGAATTACAGTTCCATCTATTCGAATGGTTATGTCTAAATTGCTCAAACCAAACCCAGAGTTAGCTAACATAATCCACAAAAAATGTATAGGGATGAACAACTGGTATGGTTTGATACCAGAGTTGTTTCCTAATGCCAAATACATTTTCGGAATCATGAGCGGGTCAATGGAGCCATATATAGGAAAACTTAAGCATTATGCTGGGGAACTGCCTCTAGTGACTTCTATCTACAGAGCTTCTGAAGGGTTCATAGCTGCAAATGTTAACCCGAAACTTCCCCCTGAATTGGCAACTTATGCCATGTTTCCTCAAAATGGATACTTTGAGTTCATTCCACTCACACAGGTTAACAATGACGGTACTTTCCTTTGCGCTGATCCTCGGCCCATGGGACTCACTGAGGTGAAGGTTGGTAAAGAATATGAAATTGTTGTGACCAATTCAGCAGGTAAGTACTAGAATATTATCAAATTGATTTACTTTGTTTTCGCATTTTTACAGCTTAACGATAACGTGTTTTGAGAAATGTGACTTTGGAAAAATGTGTAAAGAAACGCATTCCATTAAATATAGATATCAAAATTTGAAATGTTTGCAAGTAAAACTAATAGGTTAACTTGGGAGTATAATTTGTATTGATTGTTTACCATATCAATAAAGTGATGATATGATCAAATTAACTAACTTGGTTATATAATTTCAGGTTTATACCGATATAGGCTAGGGGACGTGGTAAAAGTTATGGGATTCCATAACTCAACTCCAAAACTCAAGTTCATTCGTAGGAGCAGTATTTTGCTGAGCATTAACATTGACAAGAATACCGAGAAGGATTTACAATTAGCTGTGGAAGCATCATCTAAATTATTAGCAGAAGAGAAACTAGAAGTCGTTGAATTCACAAGCCATGTCGATTTATCCAAAGAGCCAGGGCACTATGTAATATTCTGGGAAATCAATGGGGAAGCAAGTGAAGAAGTGTTGAATGAATGTTCCAACTGTTTGGATAAGTCTTTCATCGATGCAGGATACACTAGTTCTCGTAAGTTCAACACTATCGGGGCCTTAGAACTCCGAGTTGTTAGGAAAGGAACATTTCAAAAGATTCTTGATCATTACTTGGGATTAGGAACATCTGTTAGTCAGTATAAGACACCAAGATGTGTAGGTCCTGCACACAACATTGGTTTGCTACTCTTGAATGAAAATGTTGTCAAGAACCATTTTAGTACTGCTTTCAATTGAAAAATATTTGGTGAGAGCTGGCAGTGGCCATGACTTGTTTTGTTTCTATGTTGGTTATTTATTTTATTTTTTTGAGAGGAAAAAATATATTATTTTGCTACATATTATTTTTATTTTATTTGACAGTAAAAAATCTAGCTCATTTCATTATTGATAATTATGAGAAGGCCTATAAGAAATCATATGAGAAATTAGAGGAATAATGCTTTCATGTTTTTATTTCTACAATCTAAAACTGTCTATATAGGAAAAGAAATTAACATGGACATAGTGACTAATAATATTTTCTAATGATTTATAATGACATAATATATTTTAATAATAACTAATAATGTGCCTGCTTCTGCTATGTTGCAACATTGAGGTGCTATGCTGATTTGCTATCACAGAACAATTTGAAGGGTAACTCAACTTTAACCTTTAGTTCTTCCAAGTGTTTATGAATCCACAATTACTCACAGATTCCTTGAGACATGGCTCTAAACTCGACTTTTGCACTACTCCAAGCAACAACACCTTGTTTCTTACATTTCCAAGTAACTAGATTTCCCGGGACATAGACACAATATCTAGTAGTAGTTTTCTTGTCAATAATTGATCCTACCTAATCACCATGTGTAAATATAGAGACATCACTCTCATTAGTTTTTATGAAGTACAAACCTTTTTCCAGGATTGGATTTTAGGTACCTTAAGATTTGGTAAATTGCGCCTAGGTGTTTTTCATAGGAAGAAAGCATGATTTGGCTTCCAACACTTATAGAGATAATGCATAAATATAAGCTTACCAACTAACCTCTAGTATCGTCTAATATCAACATGAACATTACCTTTCTACCAGAGTTTTGTGTTCAATAGGGGTATCTGATGCTCTACACCCACTCATTCCAGTTTCCTCCAAGAGGTCTAGGATGTACTTTCTTTGAGAAACTACAATTCCCTTTTTTGAGGGTGTAATGTCAACTCCAAGAAAGTATTTAAGGACACTTAAATCCTTTATCGCTAACTCTTTTGCCAAGTTTTTCTTCAATTTATCCATCTCAACTATGTCATCATCTCCTATGAGAATGATATCATCAACATATACAACTAGAATTGTGATCTTTCCATAATTGGAAAATCTCATGAATAAGGTATGAATTAATTGACGATGCATATATCCTTGTCTTTTAATTGACCAAGTTAATTTTTCGAACTAAGCCCTTGGACTTTGTTTGATACCATATAAAGATTTTTTCAATTCGCACACATTTGAACCAAACTTGTCCTCAAAACCTGGAGGACTATCCATGTATACTCCTTCCTCCAAATCACCACCGAGAAAAGCATTTTTTACATCATGTTGGTTAAGAGGACAATCTAAATTCATTGCCAAGGACAAAAGAACTCTGGTAGTGTAGGCATGGCAACGGTCGGCGGGGATGAGAAACCAAATCTCATTCCTGTCCCCGACGAATTTGGGTATTCCCACCCCATGCCCATCCCTGATATTATTTTTTTGGATAAAAATAAAAGTATTTTATAGCCTCGAACGCAATATTGTAATTCATTATCCAGCAAAGAGATTATGACAATTGATGACTATGGTGAAGGAGAAGCGAGAGGCCGAGAGTGTGAGACATGGAAGGAGAAAAGAGAGAAATATGATAAGTGAATTAGACTTTGGAGGAAAATAGTTGGGAAGACTGATTTTCCTTTTAAAATTAAAAAAAACTATAAAATATTTCTAATATTGATCAAAAGAGTGATCGAAATATATTATATTTGACAAATATCATGTTATACTTCAATTTTTTTATTTGTTTTATAAATCTCAAATGTATGATAACATATAAATTTAGTCATCTATAACCATCTCCTTTAAAACCCTAAAAAATCCAACCTCCAAATATACCCTGAAAATGTATACATACACATTTCATTTTAAGCAAAGTGTGATGTATTAATAACATGCTAAATTATTTTTGCTTCATAAAATTTAGGAGACATTACAAAATGTGTATGAAAATTGAAAAACTCTTAACTTTTAGCTATAAAAATTAATTTCCTATTTATTAGTATCAAACATACTATTTTAAGACAAAACCAATGTAACGGTAATCCCGAAACTCCTTCAACCCAAATCAATCATTTATTTCTCTCCTCATACTTAATTACTTGCATTTTCATCTCTTACTCTTTCAACCCCCTTCTCTTTATTCTTTGCACATTTTGCAATTTGTTTTTGTGTTTGGAGATGGGGCAACAAACTTTGATCTATAGCTTTGTGGCTCGTGGGACCATGATTCTTGCAGAGTACACAGAATTTTCTGGAAATTTTTCCACCATTGCCTCTCAATGTTTGCAAAAGCTTCCTTCTTCTAATAACAGATTCACCTACAATTGCGACGGCCACACTTTCAATTACCTTGTTGATAATGGCTTCAGTGAGTTATGAATGCATCTTTGAAATTTGCATAATTTAGTATAACTTTGTGATGATTGATTATATTCTATGGAGTTTTTTTTTTTTTTTTTTAATATAGATCTTGGATTTTTTTTCCATTTGTTTTTTCAATTTCATGTTTGATAACTATAACATGAATTATAAGGGTGAAAGAGTTCATTCATGCACTAACACTTGATCCATTCCTCTCTATTGTAGCTTACTATTTTTGTTATGCAATGTTGCTGAAAAATCACAATACAAAAGAAATCTTTTTCTAGTTTTATTTATTTTAATTGTTTTTAATAAAACCAATATGAGACTTGTATCTAGAAAACAACATAATACATATGAAAACATGTTATGAAGTTTTTGTGTGTTTGTATATATGACATTAACATTCAAGATATGGTTCACATGTAATGCATTGGTTTTCAACTCATAACATTTTGGATCCTCTCCTATAATGCAGCGGTGCAGCAAATTCTTAGTTTTTTTTTTCCTCACTAAAAACAAATTTGCTGCACTTTGCATGTGGGAGAGAGGATTCAAATTCTATTTTGGTAGGATGCAGTCACGGTAGAATGAGATTATCGATCTTTATTTAAGCGATAATCAAAGATTTTGAAAATTTAACTGAGAAAGTGTATGAAACTTGGCATAAGTTTTTTCTTTGTTCTGCATTTTGTAGCCTACTGCGTGGTGGCGGTTGAATCTGCTGGTAGACAAATTCCTATTGCTTTTCTTGAGCGTGTCAAGGAAGAATTTAGCAAAAAATATGGTGGTGGCAAAGCTGCAACTGCTTCAGCTCGTAGTCTCAACAAAGAATACGGGTACCTCATTTTTCTTATTGAAATTTTGATGATTAATGCATTTTTGCTTACAATTTTTTTTAAGCAAACATAGTACCTATAAAAAGTTTTATTTTGAACTAGTTTCATTGAATTACTTGTTGTGCATCGTTTAAGGGTAATGATAGATATAGCGAGAGACATATCCCGAAATGATCACGACAGGCAACCATGCATGGTAGTTTTTATATTTCTTTGACTAATCCAATGGTTGCATTCTTTCGGGATGATTTTGTTGTGTGTTGCCTCAGGATTAATAGCATCATCTATCATTTAATTAGAAGATTTTATCTTTCCATATAATTGTTATCATAGTAAAATTTATGCATGATTAAATAATAAAAATATAGAAACTTTAACAATACCCTTGATTGATACAAAAAATAATTTTACTATGCAATAAATAATGATTACTAATGCACTATGCATGAAAATATATAGGCCAAAATTAAAGCAGCAAATGCAATATTGTGTTGATCATCCTGAAGAGATTAACAAGCTTGCCAAAGTGAAGGCTCAAGTTTCTGAAGTTAAGGGTGTTATGATGGAGAACATTGAAAAGGCAAGACCTTCAAAATTATCATTGCATAAAGTTCTAATTGAAAGAGTTACTTTAATTAATCACTATACATTTAAATATTTTTCATTAAATTTATTATAGGTTCTTGACCGTGGAGAAAAGATTGAGATGCTAGTGGATAAGACTGACAACCTTCGATCACAGGTTAGTATCATATGTGTACTTGCAAAAGTACAATAATGAGTTTAGACTGTTTATTCAATGTTTTGAGAAGGCTCTCAAGAAGGGTATTTATAACCCTTTGTGGGCTTGTATTTCGGTGACTTAAGCCTCAAACAGCTTGGGCCCTAAGTCACTCTAGAACATTCTAGATGTTTCTAAAAGCTTGTTAAGACGGCGCTTTTAGGTGGACGCGCCTAGGGCTTTAGGAGCCCTTCAAGAGGGCGGCTGAGCCCTTCTAAAGGGCATGTATGCCCTTAAAGTTATATTGACGGTCCAATATGAAATATTTCATTAATCATGTTTCATTTGTACACGCACTTGACATAGTTGTATCATATGTTGCAGGCACAAGATTTTAGAACACAAGGAACAAAGATGAAAAGAAAGATGTGGATTCAAAATATGAAGATCAAATTGATTGCCGTTGGTATCATCTTTGTTATTATTTTAATGATTTTTATGTCAATATGTCGTGGCTTCAGTTGCCTACATTAGTTTATTTTCCTTTGATCTATTGTACAAGATTTCATACGTAACATTTGTTTGTAATTGTTCTTAATCTCATTAAATTTTTTAGTTGATTCTATATAGTTCAATTAAGTACTATATATATGTCTAATATTTGTTCAAAATAAGAAGCCAAAATTAGCAGAAAAAGAATATACCATCTAGAGCAATATACTAATTTTTTTACCAACATTATATTTATGAAAAATGTTAACGTGTGCCCTTAAGACATAAGTTAAGAAGATAAATGTAGAAGGTTTTTCTTGGAACTTGTGCATTCAATGTCTCAAAAGTTGCAAAAGTTATATTTTTAAAATAAAATTTATTTTTAATTTTCATTTTAATCTCCTTAACTTGTGCCTTAAGATCACAAGTTACATGACTCTATATTTATATAACCGGAAGCAGATGACAGAATAAGGGGTACTTTATTACTTAATTTGGCTTTTGTGGAAATTTTAACTATTTGCATTAATGCTTTTATTTGTCAATCCTTTTGTTTATTTAATCTTTTAAAAAAATAGAAAAAAAGTTACATATTGTTTTTTTGTGTGGACTTTCGTTGCTGCTATTGCTTATCCAAGATGAGATCTGAAATAAATTAAATGTACATATATAGCAAATTGTAGAGTTAGTCAAACTTTGAAGTGTTGATGTTTACATATGGAATAATTACCAGTGCTAGAAGGCATATGTTAGTAAGTCAAACGGTTGAATTCATGTATGCATTGGTTGCCAGTGCTCGATGGCATAGGTTTGTCAAAGTTGAAATTCAACCGTTTAAAGCCAAAATTACTTTTATATCTATTAACTTGATTTTAGATAACGATTGATCTTATATCTATTTTTTTTTTATTTTATTTTGATTTTTCACCCGCATACAATACACTAAATGGTGGAACCTTTTCCCGGATCCTGCGTATGCGGGAGCTTTAAGTGCACCGGATTGCTCTTTATTTTGATTTTTCACTCATGTTTTACATATTAATTTTCAAACTTCAAAAATATAGTTTTCATTAGGACATAACATATATTTAAGATTGAAAGTTTACGGAGAAATAAAACTATAAATTTAAAGTTTGAATTGTATATCTAAACACAAGTTAATTATTTAATGGAAAACTATTTACCACTATCTTTTTTTTTACAAATATTTACCACTATCTTTATTTTTTAATTTTTTTTAAAAGTTTATCATTACAATGAATATTGAGTTGACTTATATCTCACAAGAGTGTGAGTTTAACTTCCGTTAGCAACATAAAAACTTTGTTAATGGGCAATTTTCAAGTACATCAATCAACGTTCTTTAAATTCTGAAGTCTATCTTAATCTTGGTCATGACTCCCAAGATCCAACACATTTACACTTTCTTTCATAATTTTTTTTATTATTAATTCCACCATTCCACCTAGAGTGATTATCTAAATCTTCTTGAGATAACAAAAAGGAAAGGATAATGGTTAAAAAAAGATAGCAATTTGGTAAACAGTGTTTAATATTTTGGCGTTTTATACCATAATAAAATTTCAAAAGGACAACCTCTTTAAATCTACCCATTCAGGTAAAGGATTTTGAGTGGAATCAAGCCATACTTGAACGATATTGAGTGAGTGGAGTCAAGCCAAATCAAGAGAAGCATGCACAATTGAAATGCATATTCATCCTATTAAGCCGCACTAAAAAATCCAACAAAGTGATGAGAAAGTGATGGCCTCACATGTGCTCCAATTGCTTGTGGAATTTCTCTTTGTAGGGACTCAAAGATGAACCTTTTCAAGATTGCATGATGAGTAGTGAGATGGAAAAACCCACCCTTGATAGAGACAAACCATTGGATGGAAAGCTTTTATATATATCACCCAACTTCTTTTATGTCGGTATCCTTCAGATTAGTAGGGCCACTAGGAATACTGGTTGGATATTTGGTGGGGGCCTTTTTCCAGTTCCTGTGTGTTGTACATAATTTATATTTTGTTCACATTTAATTTAAAAGAGTAGTTTATATGTATATGGTGTTAAGGTTAATTTTTACATAATTATTACGTATGCACTTACGTCTATATGTGTTGCAACGTGTTTATGTGTAGTAGTTTTTCTTTTTTGAAGAACCATGCACTACAGTTTGTTTGTCTAGTAAAACCAGTTTGTCTGGTAAATAAAACGTGCATATATGAATTTAACCTCCACTACATGTGTGAAGACCTTTTTATGAGTGATTTATAAATATATCTTTGTTGTTCATTTGTTTTTGAGATTTGCTTTGACCTTCGTGAACCTTTATAGCCAACTCTCTTGAACTTCTATTTTAAAAAAGACCAATCGTTGCGGATCTTGAATTTGGTTTAGCTGATTATGCGTGTCTGGTGGAATATGAGTATGACATTAAGTCGGTGCATTCTGAACCTAATTGTGTGTATGATGAGAAATCCCTTGTGGAGACGCTTGTGAATCAATTGAAAAGTGACAGGAATCAAGAGATACAAAATATTTCATAAGGGGATATAGTCAAGAAGGCATGTGATAAGAATGGTAATCAAGAGGTAAATAAGGATTTCATGCCGAGTGTGTCCAAAATCTATTATGTGGTTAAAGGTATTGGTATGAAAATTGATGTGGTTGAGCCTCAAAAAGAAGGTGAGTCTAAAAAAACAATCAAGGCTTCTTGTAGTTTAAATGACACAAATAAGTCTTGTAGTCATGAGGTGGACTCAAAGGCAACTAAACAACGAAGAAGAAAGATGATGCCATCTGCTAATGATTTGAAAATGGTGGCTCGGTTGTCTGAATAAGATAAGAGTGCGTTGATTCATTCTCTTAGGCACGCAAAAAAAATTTAAGGTGAGTAGTAGGTCTTCGAAGGACATGCTTGGTAAATCAGTAGGAGTTTCTTTGCCAGTAGAGTCTGATTCCTCGACATCAAATACAGATTGGAAAAATTGGGTAGTGGTGCATGGTAACAAGAAGAAGGTTAAGGCTGATGTTTGCGAGGTTGGAAAGATTATTGGAGTTTAGTGTAAGAATATGTTTCAAGTTCTATCTAGGGGCAGTGGGGGTGGGGAGAAGGTGGGTGCAATGGTGTTTGAGAAGGGTATGAGGGGGAAGGTGAGTAAGGAGGGTGTCAGTGTCTAGGGGGTGTGGTGGTGGTTGGTTGGAATTTGGGTGGGGTCATGAAATTTTTTTTCTTATAATGTGAGAGGGCTTGTGAAGGTGAGAAAAACCACAAGAAGGGGGGGTTGAATTGTGTTTTTGGAAACTTCTTCTTTTACGTTCTATAGAACTGTTCTCAGGTTCAGAGTCTGAGTGAGTTCAGAGTCTTTGCAGCGGATAAATGTAAAGAACAGAAGAAGAAAGAACACAGGCAATTATACAGGTTCCTTCCACAAACCGGAAATAGTCCTGTCCCCCTTGCACTTCCAAGGAGAGTTCCACAAAAATGTAATCTCAAATTACAAGTTGCTTAATCACACAAGAAAGAGACTTATCTTTGCTCAAGGACAACTCCAAGAGACTTCTATGCTCAATCACACCTGAAAGAGACTTCTATGCTCAAGGACAACTCCAAGAGACTTCCTTTGCTCAATCACA
>Ga0315914_1000839_pt1 | contig 42421 bp, 18 predicted proteins | sample MpolenodulesMG_FD_203920 | JGI IMG/M metagenome (GOLD analysis project Ga0315914, IMG submission 203920) | Medicago polymorpha root nodule microbial communities from Los Angeles, California, United States - elongated nodules | ecosystem: Host-associated > Plants > Roots > Nodule | place: USA... | reverse complement strand
AGGGGAGGGGATATATTTTAATTAAAAACGTGTTTGGTTCGCAAGGGGAGGGGAGGGGGAGAGATTTTAAAATTATATTACTGTTTTACCCTTAAACTTAATCAAATAAAAAAAAACTACTATTTTACAATTTCAGAAACCAACCAATGACAAACACACATCTAAGCTGCTTTCATATATTTTCCACAACAAGACATGAATCGGTGAATTAACATTCAAAAAAAAAAAAGGATCAACAAGCAATAATAAATTGAATTAAAATAAGATAATAATAATAATAAGGCCGTTGACATCAACAAAGTAGTAGCAGAAGTGGTTTTAGATGTAACAAATAAGAGTTATAGATAATATAATAATAAATGTTGTTAAAACAAAATAATAATAATAATTGTTATAAGAATAAGATAACCTAATAATAATAAATAATAATAAAAGTTGTTACAAGGTTAATATTGAGATTTAAAATTAATTTAAGGATAATTATTACAATGCAATCAAATTTTAAAAAGATTTGCTCCCCTCCCCTTTTAAAAATTGAACCAAACACTTCAAATTAAAAATCTCCCCTCACCTTCCCGCCCCTCCCCTCCAAAACTCTCGAACCAAACGGACCCTAAAAGGTTTGTGAAGAAATTTTTGTTAAATCAATTACTATTTGGATAGATCAATTGAATACGAGATATATGAACCAAACAAAATACAAACTAAGATCAGTTGCAAAGCTATATTGCAATTTGAAGATTATTTTTTTTTTTTTGAAAGAACTATTTCATTCAAATAAAATTCAAAAGATCAATACAAAACAAAGTTGAGATCTGACATTATATATTGCCGCCTTTACAAGATTGACCTCTCCTAGAAAACTTGACATAAAAGTTGTTACAAAAAACAGATAAAATAGCTCTACAACTAGCCAAGACAACGTCAAATTCTGGGTCATCACGCACATCCACAACTTTTTATCAGCCCAAACCAAAGACAACTTTGTCAAAACTTCAAACTGTCGTGAGTGGTTGCAGCCACAATGTCTTCGTGCCTATGAACATTTCAAATTCATCTCGTAAGCACAATTCTATCCCCACACGGTACTCTTGAGAATGCATCATTGCAGATGATAAAACCATGTGGTGGACATTACCGTCTAAGCTTTCTTGCTGAACTGTTCTCTAGTCCTGCTATTTGCAGCAGAATTTCACATGTTCTGCTAAAGGGGTGCTGGTTTCAGAACATTCAGAGACAAGCAAAGCTATAGTTATTACTCAACCCAAATACTTAATGGTCAGATGTATGAAGGCTACATTCTTGTTCAGTTCAGGCTTCTATAGGAAACCAACTTAATGTAGAGAGACAATCAAGCAGATTCTTATAGTTAACCAAGATGAAGACCATGTTATGTGGACGGAAAACTGAGACTTCAATCAATTATAATGTAAAATCTATGTACTCCATGATTAAATAGTGGGAAAAGATGCAAACACAGGTATATCATATCCTGAAAATGATAAAGAGTAGTTTGGAAAGTACAAGTTCCACCTAGACAAAAGAATCTGATTTGGCGGATCCTTAACAGGATTTGCAATGGTAGCAGATCGTTTGTCTCAAATTGCACATGGGCAACACAATAGGTTATATACCGTTTTCATAAATTATTTGTTGTTAAAAAATGTATGACACAAATCCTATCACATGATTCAACCATTTCTACACATGATTGGTTGAAAAGTATACTTGCATCACAGTCAAACACAAATGTTGCACCATCATGTTATCACGCTAAACCTTATAAAGTAATTACCATGATTATTGTTTAATCAAAAAGTTATGCGGTAACCAAAACACTGAAATTAAAGAAATATCTATATACCTACAAAATACATTCAAACAGTATGTTCATTGCATTTCTCTCAAAAATATATATTAGAGTTTAATTAAACAGGTTTGCTGCATACACAGACAGAATACCACAAATTGTCATCATATGGGTAATTGGATACTAACCCAAAATGTTGGTGATATACTACATGTGTTTACAGTAAAACTGTTTATCCTAACTTTAAAATGTATTTATGTTAGAAATGCAACAATCATGTAATGAACACGTTTTATAGGAGAGTCCGAATTTGCTACATTGGTCTACCCTCCATTTATTGGCCAATTATGAGAGAGAGAGAGACAGAAAAGTGAAAGACCGTCTCTCTCATAAATGAACAATAAATGGAGGAAAGATAAATGGAGCAAACACAGAATCGCTATGTAGGTATATATCTTTAATTTTCAATGTTTATAAGTTTATGCATTACCTTTTGGAGTAACAATATCATAATAATTGTTGTATACTCCTTCCAGTCACAATTATAAGCAACTTTAGACTTTAATTAGTACCTGTCATTTAGGCTACAGATCAGCACATCTACAACAGAGAATTACAACTTTAATTAGTACCTGTCATTTCTCCCTTGATAACACTAGCACCATCTGCTTGTTAAAAAAATAACAATGGCTCAATTGATTGTCACTCTAGACTTAAAAAACCTAATATTTTTTTTAAAAGGTTGAGAAATAGACTTAAAAAAACCTAATTTCTTTTTTAAAAGGTTGAGAAACGGATCAGAAACAAGTAGGGACAACAAGTATACAGCTAAGAATTTCAAATACTAAACCTAGGGACAACAAGTAGTTTCAATTACGAAATATTTTCCAAATTAGAAGTATCAAAATATGGCCAAACCGTTAGATCATATCAAAACCATTGTTCATCAATGTTACAAACAACAAGAATTGTATTTCAGACAATTATAATTCAGAAATTTGCACATAGCGTAAATTGAATTTATAAAAGATGAGTGCTGTAGACACTTTCTTTCTAACACTCTCTAACATTCACTCTTTTATTGGAAATGGATCCCACATAAAGTGGTGAGACCCACATGGGTTTTACCCAAGAGTAGAGAGAGTGCTAGAAAGAGAGTGTTCCTAGCATTTCTCTTTATAAAATTTAATTACGTTACGTTATAAATTTCTTTAAATTTTGAAACAGCTGTCAGATAGCACAAACATTTTAATTGACATAGAAACAACAAATTGAACATAATCCTAGCATTCAATGCTGTTGTTTAAAAGTGAAGAGGAATGTGACAAAATGTCCTATGTATGTGGAGTTCCAATGGAGCAGATGTGAGCACTAAAACCATCACACCTGTAACGATGGACTCAGTTAATTTTCCGGACATGTAACGGTATCAACCATAGTCTGTTGAAGAAGATACCTGACTAACGTCCGGAGACAGTAACAGTATAAAACAATTTTTGACTTGCACTGCAACATGTCTGAACTTGTAATGACAAGCAAACATAACTCAGGACAAAGATGTGTAGAGTCCAAATGGAGCAGAAGCGAGCACCAAGAAAACTGTCACTTCTGTAACGATGGACTCGTTAATTTTCCAGACATGTAACTGTATCAAACCATTGTATGTGGAGTTCACATGACTAATGTCTGGAGGCAATAACTATCTAGCAGAGAACCAAAAACGTACAAAAATATAAAATGCAAAAACTCATTGCTGAAATTTATCAAACTCAATCTCATTGCTGAAAATAGACAGGGATGATATGATAAATAAGAGAAATCATCTGGGTAGGGTAAGATTGGACGCACTAATTTTGCTGGTCATGAGAGGTGCAGAGATATATCTTTAAACAACTAATATCACCACACCACATTACCAGCAATCATTGTGAAAAAAATATCTTACACAATCGCTTAAATATCAACTAATATTAAAAATGTATGTATCAAATTGCGAAAAGAAAGATCCCACAAGAGATCCAACTCGATATATTTGATAATATGGCTTGATATAGCTGGCTACATAAACCAGTATCAAATCATTACGCACTTCATCCCAATCATTAGTGGGATGCGCACGTATCATGACACACTTCTAAACCAGCAAAATATGCATCTTCTGACTGCAACTTGATTCAGGAAGAAAAGAGAACCAATATTCAAACCACACCAACTTCCTTTCATGTGTTAGAGTATGAAAATATTAACCAAAAAGTGGGTGAAACAAACAAGATTTTCAAATGTAGAGATCAAAAATGTAAAGAAATTTATACCACGCCCATTTCATTGCATGCATTTTTACAAAGGCTAGACCATTTTAAATTGTGGATGTTAGATACCGTAGGAAAACAAACACAGATGATAAAACCAAGCCAAAAAAGTGAGAGGAAAAAGGCTTGATTCATGAAATGATGCTTGAACATCAAAATATTGATGCCCAATACAATTTCTTTGGTGCAGGGCTCATATCAAGTGTAAATTATGAAAGCTCTGTCACAGTGGGAAGAAAACAAACCCAATTCAATATGAAGGGGCAGTAAGAGAATGAGAAAGAGGGAAAGAAGACTAAGACAGAATATGAGATACCAAAGCCAAACCCATTTGGTGAAAATGGTGGCGGCACCTTCAAATTCTTAACGTTGTTTTCTTTTTCTTTTCATTTGTCTGTTGATATTGATAAATGGAGAAGATCCTAACTCTGATAGAAGTTGGGTTCTGATTTCCCGATTGAATTGGGTATTTCCCACTAAAGACCTCTCTCTTTGTAATCATTGCCCAGCCAACAATGACTCTTTTACCCACACAAAATATATAGAGCACGTAGGGTTATTTTTTAATAAAAATTCTCCATGTCTCATTCAAATGTTCAAAATTTATGTTTAGACGATGAGATCAAAGAAAGATATACAAAAGAAAAAAGAGGGTGAGAATTATGTAATAAAGAATAACTGGATTGTATTATTTGAACATCAAAATACAAACATCGCATGTGATGTATCTATATCTCTTTAATTGTATATACATCAAAATCAAAAGAGCAATGTATTTGAGATCAAAATTTTTATTTATGTCAATATTTCATTTTTCTTAGTGTACTAAATCATTTTAAGGTAGGATCCACATTTTCAATTAAAAGGTGTTTCAAATCAAAAGACCAATTAATCCTTGGTCTAAGCCACAGTTCAGCACATAAAAAAATTTACAAGAATGTCAATTTTAATTATTACCTTTCATTTCTCCCATGGGGTTTACAATAACATTGGCATTATTTGGAAAGAGAATATACTTTAATGAGATGTTGAGGAGGACACATGTCTGGAGGCAATAGCTATCTACAAGAGAACAAAAAAGAAAATAAAACATATATTCGATAATACAGCTTGTTATAGCTGGTTACATGAATCAGTATCAAATCAATATGCACTTCAACCCAAACATATTTTTAACATAGTGTTCCAAACAAACAATAAATAAACGGCAGCAAGACAAAACCGTGCAAGAGTCTGACCGTTTGCAGCCACATACATGAGCAGATAGTCAGGTTCTATCTGTTCCAGAGACAACAATGTCTTCTTCAATATAGACGTTACTCCTTTACTCACTTAACATGCACAACAACAAAGACTTGACTCTGTTTTCCAACTCCCACGTTCCAGGTCGAATTGAACTCGATTCAATTGGATTGTTTTCATCACTGATGTTGGTGCCAAAGGCGATGGTTTTCAAGACGACACACATGTTTGAACCCATGACCTCCAACTCCTTTTCCCTAGGCTCAAACAACTTGAGTTACCCAACCCCCCCACATACATGTAAATATTTCCCATTCTTTTTTCTTTTATTTGAGTTTCTTTGATGTTGTTGGTTCAATATTTTAAGTTAATTGATCTTTTAAAAATTTGAACATAACATAGTATTAAGAATTATAGCTTATAAAATGTTCAATACATTTCATTACTTTTTCTATTATAACAACCATCAACTTCTCTTTCTTAAGGGTAACATAGTAATGAAATGTCCTTAACATTTTGTAAGCTATGAATCTCAACACTATAATGCTCAAATTTTAAAAAGGAGCACTCTTTAATTGATTGAAAAATTTCACCAACAATATCAAATCAAACAAACTCAAATAAAAATACAAAAAAGAAAAAGGGAGATAATTACTTGTGTCATATTGAAAACCACCGCATTTAGCACCAAAATCGGTGATAGAATCCGACTGAATCTGGTTCGAGTCGACGCGAAATGTGGGATCGGAAAACATAGTCAAGCCCTTGTGCTTGTGCATGGTACGTGAGTAAAGGAGTAACACGTATATTAAATATAATCACATTTAAATATTTTATCCTCATATCCCACTGTGTCGATGCTGCAAAGAGAAAATTGAAATATAATAAAAACAAAAGCAACTCAACAAATATTAATTTGATTTTCAGTATAAAAAAATTAATGCAAAGATATATGGAAGATATAAGAGGATCAGATAAAAAGTCAGTCACCAGGTTACACTATTATTATAGTGCAAATTAAGACTGGGGCGACAATTACTATCATCACATCCTCTTTTTCACCAATTTATAATAAAGTTATATATCAAATGACATGTTCAATAATTCAATATTAATTCGATATAGAATTAAATAAGTGAAGAGTTGTGATTGCAAACCTCATCAAAAATAGAGAGGATAGTGAACTGCCAAGGAGGTGCAGAGAAACCTTTATTCAAAAAATCTCCACACAAAATTACCAGCAATCATTATGAAAAATATATCAATTATCATTCCTTATATATTACTAAAACATAGTTGAATTGAGGAAAGTAATATATCAATTATCATTCCTTTTTCTTTTTTTCTTAGAAAAAATTAAAATAAAGGAAAACACATGCCATCTTCTAAAACAGAAATGTTGGATAAACATCATCACAAATGCTTGCATTTCAAGCCAACAGACTATGCTATATGACACATACCTGCCATCTTCTAAAACAGAAATGTTGGATAAACATCATCACAAATGCTTGCATTTCAAGCCAACAGACTATGCTATATGACACATACCATCAAATCCAACATCCAAATAAAATAAAATAAAAGAAATTTTTTAAAACAAGAATGATATGATAAATGATAATAAAAAATTAAAATCTGGTAAATGGGATCAGATGGTTGATGTTTCACCAAGTATAAATGAAATACACAGTAAGACTGGATGTCACATTAAAAAAATTATCCTCATATCCCATCCCACTATATCAATGCTGCAAAGAGAAAATTGAAATATAACAAAAACAAAAGCAACTCAACAAAAATTAATTTGACTTTCAGTATAACAAAATTACACTAAGATATATGGTAGATGTAATAAGAGGATCAGATAAGAAGTCAGTCACCATGTTACACTACCAATATAGTGCAAATTAAGACTGGGGCGACAATTACTATCATCACATCCTCCTCTTCACCAATTTATAATAAAGCTATATCAAAGGACGAATTCAATAATTAAATATTAATAATTTGATATGCAGAACTAAAAAAGTGAATAGTTATGATTTCAAACCTCATTGGTACAAGAGAGGATAGAAGAATTATGGCAATGAGGTTCGAAATCATGCCCTTCAAGGCAACCGAGGAGTGAAATTGGTGTTTTGGGAATATTTCAAACTAAGAGGAGGGTTAAAATTAAGGTTGATATTAACATCTAGGGACAGTAATGAAATAAAAGAATCGACTTGCATTACGAAATGTTCGAACTTGTGAATTCAAGTAAACAGGATTCACGGTCTGTGTCGAGTCCAAATAGAGCAGAAACAAGCATAGAGAAAACCTGACACTTCTGTAACGAGATCAACCTAACAGTAGGCTTATATTGAAGAAAACCCCTGTGTCGCAAGATCTGTAAAAAGTTCATTGTATGCCCGTAAAAATGAAATGTCCAGCTACAAAACAAAGTCTTAATTCTGGACATCAGATACCATAGGCAAATATACACAAATGATAAAACCAAAACAAAATTTAAGGAGAAAATTGGCTTAATTAAAGAAATTTGGAAATAGGAATGGTTTCATAAAATTCCAAGAGATCAGATGGTAGTGCATGTTTGTTTCATCATCTATAACAGAACCGTTGGGATAATTATCATCATATCTCTTGACATTTCATGCCAACAAACTATATTCTAAATTAAATCGCCAACAAACATATGCTGTATAAAATAAAAATCTAAAACATACCGTCAAATCCAACAACAAAATAAAGAGTAATTTTTTAAAAAACAAATATGATTTGATGTTGAAAAATGAAAATAAGGACGATGGGATCAGATGATCGATGTATCACCAAGTATGAAATTCACAGTAAGACTGGATGTCACATTTAAAGATTTTATCCTCATATCCCAATGTATCAATCAATATTGCAAAGTGAAAATTAAATAACAAACAGAAACACCGTCAAAATTGATTTCATTTCAGTATAATGAAATTGGCAATAAAAAAATAAAAGATAATGTTAGAGGATCAGATAAGAAGTCAGTCACCATGTTGCACTAATATTATAGTGTAAATTAAGACTGGGGCGACAATTACTATCATCACATCCTCTACACGATTTTAAATCAATGAATGTACTCTATAATTCGATAGACAGAATTATAAAACAATTTAGTAATTTCAGCCAATGTTGGTACTCTATAATTCTATAAAACAACATTGGTTGAAACAAATAAGTTGGTAATAATATAACCATCACCCTCATTCAATTATGCAACATTCATTTTTTATTGAATACCATTAATATCATAAGTATTTTCAACTACAACACCAGACACGCACAATGACAGCAAATTCAATCCAATTGTACTATACTATATAATTAGCAAAGGATAAAATGAACATAACAAAATATGGTTTGGAATGAACATTACATTAATAATTTGCAAGGCTAAATTGCAAAATATATTCACCAAAGCAATTTGGCCTTAGCCATGTCTTTCATATACCATAGCCTAACAACTAGAACAAGCAGATTCCAATTTTCTTTGGTTAGAGTGATATCAAAAACAAAGTCATATCTTAGTATCATGGTAAAACAGGTCATTCATCATATTCAAAAATTAATTCTACAAAAATATAAAAAGGAATGATAATTTTATCTATTACCTTTCATTTCACCCTTGGATTTACAATAACACTTGACATTATCTCCAAAGAAAATAAATTTCAGTGAGATACATATAGAATGACTCAATACAAAAAAAATAAAAAATAAAATGAACTGGTACAAACAAAAAAGTCTGAATTTTGGACACCAGAGACACAAACATACAAGACATTTAGTGATAAAAGCAAGACAAAAAGTGGGAAAAAAGATGATTAAATCAATAAATCTAGATGGCTTAATTCAAGAAATCAGATGGTAGTGCATGTTTGTTTCATCATCTATAACAGAACCATTGGATAAATATCATCATATCTCCTTGCATTTTAAGCCAACAAACTATATTTTAATTTAAACCATTATTAAACTAACATATACTATATAAAAATCCATATGTGAAATTTTTTTCAAACAAATTTAATGAAAAAAAGTCACCAAATATAAGTAAAACATGCAATGTAGAACAATACTTGATCGAAGGCATGACCGGACACCAGTCGCTATCAGACAACTCGAAAGAAACGCTTATCATTCCATTGAATTATGTCATTTTCTCAAATTATTATCGTGTAGGTATGTGTGAGTGTGTCCAGTGTCCATGTTTCATAGAAAACAAGTGTTAAACTCCAACATCAAAATCAAAACAATAACTAAACAAAAAATAAAAATTGTAAATAATTTAAAATTAAAGTTATCCGAAATTAAAATAAAGTAAAATTGTTTGAGATGGGATCAGTTGGTCGATGGTTGAATCACCAAATATGAATAAATTCACAGTAAGAGTGGATGTTACATCCAAAGATTTTATCATCATATCCCAATGTTGCAAAATAAAAATTGAAACAAAATGAAAACAAAAAGCACCCCAGCAAAAATTAATTTGATTTTCAGTATAGTAAAATTAACACTAAGAAAGATAAGACAAAATAAAATCGGGGATTGGAACGAGTGCAGCAACGAGGAGTGGAATTAGGGTTTGTGTTTTGGGAATATTTATAAGAAGCAAGCGGGGTTCATATTAGGGTTTTGAAGTTGAGCATCCAGCCCAACATGCTAAGGTTGAAGACCTTTATTTTGTGAGTTTTGCTATTTTGACCTCCCTAATTGCTCACAAATCTTTAAAAACAACGTATTGTGATTATTTATTTATTGAAGCATTTTTAAACGCAAAAAACAAAGTTCAGGAGATAAAAATTGAAAGATTGAGAAATTATAGGGGGCCAAAAGAGAAAACTTCTTGTTTTGTTATGTAAGAGACAAAAGAGAGAAAAAAAAACTTTAGATTTCTTCTCTTTCCCCTGCATATTTCGCTCCCACCCAATCAAACTGACCAAAATACCCCGCGTTAGTTAACTAACGCATATGTAAATTTATGTGTTAGTTAACACACGCAGCTGTAAAACACTGCGCGAGTTAACTCACGCTAGTTTTAAAACACTCTTACCTTATGCTATATGTTTCTGCTGCCTCAATCTAGTGATTTGTAAGCTTCATGAATGATCTATCTGTGTGGTATGCTAAGCCACCTGAGCAATTATTGCTTTCTAAAAGAACATGCTCAGTATGATTTGATATTTTCTTTTGTACGTGTCTCCGAAATAACTCAAACTTATTTGATGGGTGCTTGGACAGAGGACAAAGTTATATGAATATTCAAAGCTGCTTGGAAAGGATATTAAAATTAGAAGAATCTCCGGTGATGCACTTTGAGTTGTTGCTCATAAAACTTCGGTCATTCCACTCATCAATTTTCTTCTTTGAACCTCAAATAAGAAAACGACAATCAATCTAGAAAAAGAAAAACTAACAGTGGTATATGAACTGAATTTCTTCTTTTAATTTCTTAATTTTCATTGTTGTTTTTTTATCTCAGGAACAAAGCAAGAGGCAGCTGAAGCATAAGGGTGTTTTAAAACTAGTGAGTTAACTCACGTAGGGTTATAATAGTCAAATCAGTTGGGCGCGAGTGTTTTGTGCAGGGGAAGAGGAGAAATCAAAACATTAGACTTGAGAGATTAGTTGCACAGAACTGATATCCAGTCCAGGAAAAAAAATAGTTCAAAAAAAAAAGTACTCTTCAAATGCATCAGCCAAAATCAAGGAGGAGAGACTTGGAATAGGTTCATAACGCACAACCAATGAGTCAAAAGAATATTTGAACAATTATCTTCCATAAGAGTGTGACAAAGGTCTAACGACTCAATCCCTAGTCGAGTATCGAGTACTTGTAAATACTTTCCAAAATATCAACTTATCAAAACTACTGGCCACTAACTAAACCACATGATGAGAGGTTGCAAAAAAAATAAAATCAAAAGAATTTTTTAATTCCCTCTCCCAACATAATTTAAGACCACTAAAAAAAGTTCAGATCTCAACATGAAGAATGTTTCGTTTCACACACCCACACTTCTATAAAAATCAACTTGCAAAACTCCAGCAAAATTTTCAATTAGACCCCAAAACCTATTTTTCCTGAATTAGTCGACGCACTAGCATCCACACTGAGAACCATTGTATCTTCATGAACATGCTACCAAAAAACCTCCTAAATCGGACATGAGGGAGGAAAAATAGAAGAGAAATATCAATGGAAGAGGGAAAACGGTAGATGAGACCGTTGAAAAAATCATAGGATAAACATACTCAAAGTCCAATTTATTTTTAGTCACGGATAATATTATATGACTTTTTTCATTTTCAACACCATCAAATACATTTTTTGTATGTATGTGAAATGATCATTGAACAATTTATCTATCATGTCATTGTATATGTGATTTTTCACAAATAAAATTTTCAATATATTTTATAGAGATCGATACTTTTTTTTTTTTTTTATAGCAAAGATCGATACTTAATATTTAATAGAACAAAAATAATATTATTTGATATTTTACTAGTAATCAAGTGAGTGGAGGCACTAATCTCCAATCCCCAACCAAAAGCTTATTTTCAAATTACAACAACCTTTAAACAAGTTTACTAAGCAAAGCAGTATATTGGAGACAAGTTTACTAAGCTTATTTCAATCATGTCAACAAAATGATCCATGCACAGAACAAAGAGACGTGGTGAGAGAGAATCACTTTGACCAAGACTGTAGAGGGGATGAAAATGTTAATTTTTATTACCATTCCCTAAAATAGATATAAAGGTTGTTGAAATGATACTCATGATCAAAGAAACGGTAGAAGCGGGGAAACCAAAGGGAGAGATGGTATCATTGAGCATAGATCGTATGTGATTGACAAGCACGTTAGATACCAGCTTATGCGTCACAACATAAACTCAGGGACGGAGTCAGGAATTACGTTTAGGGGGAACATGTTCAAAGTATAATTTGTTAAAGAAAAAATAAATTTTTAAATGCATAACATAAGCAATTTAATTAGAAATTATAAGATATATTCAAAGTAAAAATACACTCAAAATTATAAGAAATTTCAAGGATATAAGAATGATGAGTATTTTGAGGCTTGCTAGAGAATTAATAGACTAAAATGATTTTTAAATAGCATAGAAAGAAAATATGAAACAAATAAAATGCAAACGATGGTGCTTGAGAATACACAGACAAAATGTCATACAATGAGTCAAATTTTCAAAGCAAAATTGCTATGGGGAATTCTAAAACGAGATTCTTGTTAAGCATTATGATACTTTTTTAAATTGCAAACAAAATCTCAAATTCTTTTTCGCTTTTAATTATTAGAGTTAAGGATTCGTATAATTAAATCTAGAAATTTAAGTGTTTAAGGCCCAATTATTGATTCGAAGAAAAAGTTCATTATACAACATCATATAAAGTTCACAACAAATAAATATAGAGACAAAAAACATAATACACACTAGTATAAAAAAAATTAAAAAAAGTTTGGGGGGACTGTGACTTTTGTTGGTCCCCGTTTTAGCTTCGTCTCTACATAAACGGATAGGCTAGTGACACTTCATCATATGATGTTTTTAACTATGTTTTGGAGTCCGTGTCCATGTATTTGAAGATAAAATAGAGGTTTTATAATGAGTTGCTAATGATTTTGAAAATGTGTTGATTTAAATTGTTGTAATTCCATTTCTTCTTTAACCAAACAACATCATAGATGTTTTGAGTCTTTTATAATTTAAATAATGTGTAAAACAAAAATAAGTATATCTCAAGAGATATATTGTCATATTTTATATCCAAAATTAATTTAAAACAACCGTGCAATTCACGAATGATAAACTATAATCAAAGGAGTTATATGGAACGAGTATGATCAAGTGATAAACCTCATTTCTCAATTGTAAGAACAAGCATATATTCTTTGTCTTGTGTGAAAATTTAAGATCCTCACAGAAATCATGTAGGCACGTTTCTCTAGTTTTTTACTATTTTGACAACCATATAGCATGTGAGTGTGGTGCATGTCAAAGCTAATGGCTAGCTATCCAAGCCATATGACTTTAATTTCTTAGTCATTTTCATATAATATAATTAAACATATAAAATTTAGTAGTTGGTTCCATTATTTCCTATATCTACCTATAATTACCCATGTTTACATTCCCTTTTGCCAAAGGAAAAAAAATATGAGCAAAGCACTTGGGTGGTGTTTGGTTTGCACATGCCTTTTAATTCCATTAGTAGTTGCAGATTGGAACATATTGAAGCTATCACGTAATGGATTGAAGAGTAATGGATTGAAGATTAGCTTGAAGAACTATTGTGAAAGTTGGAGAATGAATGTTGAGTTACACAACATTAAAGATTTTGAAGTTGTGCCTGAAGAATGCATTGAATACATTGGAAAATACATGAAGTCTACACAATATAAAGTGGACTCAGAAAGAGCAACTGAAGAATGTTTGGTTTATCTTAGCACAAGTTGCAATTTGAAGAAAGATGGAAGAGATGCTTGGATTTTTGACATTGATGATACTCTACTTTCAACTGTTCCTTACTACAAGAACAATCAATATGGGTAAATCTTAAATTCACTCTTTAACAATGTGCTGATTATTTGGTTACTATTCAGTTCAACCTAAGTATTTATATTTTGCCGTATAAGTCTTAGCTCAACTAGCAAAAATGTCGAAATTGTTAGGCCAGACGTTATGACCAGGGTTCAAACTCCGACACCTCCACTTATGTGTGTGAGTTTATGATGCCTTTGTCATTTCGTTTATCTACAAAAAAAATATTTATATTCCGATGGTTAGATGAGATGGTTCGGATCTCTTTCGGTTTAACTAGAAATTTTGAGTTCCAATACAACTTTCATAATGCGAAACGTTAACATTTTTGAGAGGAAGTTTTGTTATCCATTATATAGTTAGTCTCTGCACGGGCTCGGATGCAGATTGAGTGATTAGTCTCTGCCCAGACTCACATAAAATACCCATTTTACACACAAAAATTAAGTACTAGAACCTTTATATGGTTCTTAATTCCTATTTTGACCACCTTGTGATTACAATAATAGTTCAAAATGATGATGATTTTTTTTATTGACTCTAGGGGAAATAAATTGAATGTGACATCTGTTGAGGAATGGATGAGAAAGGGTAAAGCACCTGCTCTTGATCATTCATTGAAGCTATTCAATGAACTTAAGTCAAGAGGTATTCAAATCATATTGATCACTGCAAGGAGGGAACATCTCAGATCAGCCACAATTGACAATCTTGTCAATGTTGGTTATTATGGGTGGACTAGAATTTTCTTTAGGTAAGTAGAATAATAATTTCTCTATAATTTATCTCTTTCATTCAATATATCCTTTGATATGCAATTGAAGGTATGGACAAAAATATATCTATTTTAGTTGGTTCTATGATTTATAAGTGTATTTGGCTAAAAATTTCACCAAATTTAGGTTTATTTCATCACTGTTTCTCACTATTTCTTGTACTATAATTTTTTCATTTGCAGAGACACAGCTAATGAATTTGTATCAGTGAAAAAGTACAAGTCTGATGTAAGAAAAGAGCTAATGAAAGGTGGTTATCGCATTTGGGGCATTCTTGGGGACCAATATAGCAGCATTGAGGGGATTCCAAGTCCTAGAAGGACATTCAAACTCCCAAATCCAATGTACTATGTTGGCTAACTAGTGTGTAATTGTGTTACTGTTATTCATGAGATGATTTTTGTTTTTGAAATTATTTATTTGTTTATTAAACTTCAAATATTTTGACCGTATGTAACAATTTTTTTTAATTGTATTGTATTGGGAATAATATAATAAAGGTTGAAATATTTGTTAGTTTTTTTTAGAGGGAGATAATTGTTAATTTGTAGATTAATTTTTTTTTTTTTTTGAAAAAATTGTAGATTATTTATTTATAACAAGTCCGTGAAAAAATGCAAATTTCCTAACCAATAGCTGTATTATAATTATAATAATATAATAACACTTATATACCAAAATCAAGAAACCTAATATTATTTATTTTGTGATCACATATCAAAACTCATGCAATTTTTTTTACCGAATATCATCTTTGCATAACTACAAAAGGTAACACTTTTGCATCGTTAAGTTGATTTAGATCTCTTACCATGTTATTCAAGTGCTCGAGTATATACAAAACTCTTTGTAATCTGTCACCCTTTGTATGACACGAGTTAATACACGTGTATACACTGGTTTTCATACATTTTGGACAACTTAAAAATTCAACATAAAAACTCAAGTCTCAACATAAAAGCAATTAGCATTAACCAACAAGCAATAAATATTTTTTTAAAAAAAGCAATAAGTTAATCATTTGTCAAAAAATAAAAAATACAAGTCGACCCTAGTTTTTAGTGAAAGAAACTCCACATTATTTCTAAATTCTTTCTCTTTCACTTATTGAGGAGGAGTGGTTTTAGGTCGTTTTTGACCTAAAATCACACATATGCATCGTTTTTCCTCTTTCTTTCAATCTAAATAAGTGATTTCCACATTTATCAAGTTTTTTCTTTTGTTTTTTTTCTTCGTGATTTCGTCTGCTGAGTGTGGCATTGTGATGTTCGTCGTCTTGTGCGATGTTGTTTGATTTTACATCTTGTTGCGGTGTTCGTTTGGTTTCTATTGAAAGATTATTTTCAGTCAATCACAAATTCAAGCAATGATTCGGGGGTCAACGTTGCATATCCGAAAGCATGAGTATTTTGGTAATTTAAATTATATCATATTATTTGTAGGCATTTTACCGCTGTACGCTATTAACTTAGGTGAAGTGAGTATTATACAATTTGAATGAATGAATATCGTTTTGTTTTTGTAAAAAATAAATAAATAAATGTATAAGCTTCCGAAAGACTTAGATTTTATAACTCCTTAGAGACTGAATGACGGGTGAAACTAAACAGCGTGAAACCGTGGATAAAAGGAATAAATGGAAAAAATTTGTATTTAAACTTAGGCTGTATAATACCTTTGAACTTCTTCAAACAAAAAAAATACCTTTGAATTAGTTAGGGTTGGATATTTATGAACCCAAAATCAATTGGTTGAACCCATTTATAATCGTTTCCTTCAATCCATCCCAACCTAATCCATAGCCTAATGTGACTGTCAAAACCAAAAATAGGTCGCATCGGTTCAGTTAGTTTGTCTCAGTCAAGCCTGGTAAAAAAATAATATTACAATATGAAAGACGAAAAATGAATTTTAAGTAAAAATTAAGGGATATTTTTAAGGAAATATGTTTATCGTATTTCATTAATAAGAGTTGTAGTACAAGTAGTGCATCAAAATAAATAATGGAACTAGCTGATAGTATGACCGCCTAACGAAAGTATGACCAACATCATTTGCTTGAATTATACTAAACTCAACCTGAGAGTTTATAAACTAAGAGGCGAAAGATTTCTTACAAGCTGTTATAAAACCTATAACACCAAAATTTGTATGTATCGAGAGTTTTTCCCAGGACATCCAATGAATACCTCAATTATTTCTTACAAGCTGACATTAATGCTTAACATGTACCATAAGGGCACAATTTAACATGACCCTAGAAAATACAATGTAAAATTAAAAGTCAAAAAGTCATAGTTTGAATATATGTGTGGGTTCAGTGTTCTTATTGTAAAATAAAGCCTAGACTCTTTAGTGTTAAAAAGTAGACAGCTTGCACTTTTGATGGGACAAGTCTTCAGTGCAGAGATATTAGACGGGAAATACACATGCATAATAATATTAATAGAGAAATGTTAACTTATGCCTTTAAGACACAAGTTAATGTGTCAAACGTAGAAATTTTTTGTTGGAACTTGTGTATTGAATTCAAATTTTTTAACTTTTAATTAATTGAATGCACAAATTTTAAGGGAATATTTCTATTTTTAGTTGCTTAACATGTGCCCTTAGGGCACAAGATAACATGAACCATATTAATATGGTACAATAGACATTGTTTCGGTCGATCACGGGTATGGATTCAACAATATTTGATCCAAACTCGACCGTAGAAATCCATATATACTCGTTTTTTCCTTCTTTAAAACCCGACAACCGATTGAACCCACCCGCATCTCGTATTTTCGGTTCGGATTTAATGGTTCCCGGGCGGATCTCGGTCATATGCTCACCCCTATTTGCCATTTCATCTATCTACAAAAAACAAAAAAAGATCTTGGATGACTAGTAGCTAGAATTCACTTTTTAAAGTAAATAAGTGAGCTGTCCGAAATTTGAATCATGATCTTCACATATAACAATGTATCTGTCAACTAAACTACGCTGCGGGATGACAACCGCTTAATCGTTATTTGTTAACAAGAGCTAGTAAAGATTAAGGGATGAAATCCTCTCAATTTTTTTTATTTTATTTTTATCTCCAAGAGCAAAAAAGAGGAAGTTTCCTTTCCTTTCCCTTCCCTTTTGGGCCAAAGTAAACGGGTCAAACCCAAATCGAAACCCGTAAAAAATCTCCCAAAACACAAACAAAACCTCGCTCATCCTCTTTCCTTCTTCTCTTCACGACACACAGAAAAATGGCAACAACAGAGGCAATCGTTGAAGGCTCTACCGTGGCAGAGGAAGTGGCGGCGGTTCCGGTACCTGCACCTTCACCGGCACCGGAGACAGGGCTAAAGCACAAACTAGAGAGAAGATGGAATTTCTGGTTCGATAACCAATCCAAACCTAAACAAGGTGCTGCTTGGGGAACCACTCTTCGTAAGGTTTACTCCTTCGATACCGTTGAAGAGTTTTGGTGGTGCGTTTTCTCTTTAGGGTTCTTCCGTTTTTTTTTTCTTTTGAATTTAAGGTTTCAATCTGAATTATTATGTTTCAATTTTATTGAATTTATATAACTGTTTATTGATTTTTGTAGATCTTAGAAGGGAGATACTTAGGGCATGTTTGTAACAAAGAATATTTGATAGAAATTAATTTTTGTAACTGAAAAATTATTTTTTGATGATTTTATTTGTGGGGGTATGTTTGTTTTTGTTGCTGATTATTTCATAGAAATTCATTCTTTTAATGGTTTTCACTGTTTTTGTTTAAGCTTTTGAGATTAATTAGAATATAAGAGATGAATTTTTTGATTAGAATGAGAAGTTGTTTTTTAGTAGCTTGTAAAAAGATGAGAATATTGCATTGGATGTACGGTCAGGCTAGACGAGATGAGATTAGAAATTGCAATATTAGAGAGAGATAGAGAGTTGCGGTAGTACATATAGTAGAAAAGATGGTAGAAACTAAACTTAGGTGGTTTAGGAATGTAGGGAGAAGACATTAAGATTCTGCAGTAAGGAGAGTAGATTAGACGAGTCTTCAAATAATTAGAGGGAGATGAAGACCTACGAAAACTATAAGATAAACTATATGATGTATAATTGAACATTATGGCGGCGTTTGATCCATGTAGTCGACCCCACCTAGTGGGATAATGCTTGGTTGTTGTTGTTTGGTTTTAATTGTGTTTGTTTAAGCTTTTTAAATTAATCAGAATCTAAAAGATTTGAATTTTTTGATTAATTTGAGAAGTTGTTTTTAGTAGTATATATAAGAATATGAGTGAATATATGATGAGAAGTTTAAAAAAGCGATGTAAAATTGTAAATACGGTATATGACACAACATTATGACGTTCTTTGATCCATGTAGCCGACCCCACCTAGTGGGATAAGGCGGCTTGGTTGTTGTTGTTGTTGTTTGGTTTTGATTGTGTTTGTTTAAACTTTTGAAATTAATCAGAATCTAAACTATTTGATTTTTTTGTTTAATTTGAGAAGTTGTTTTTAGTAGTTTATAAAAGTGTCTGATTTTAACAAGTTAATGTATGAGTGAGAAGTTTAAACAAGTGATGTTTACGTTCACTATTATAAATAGCCACAAATCAGCTTATAATTCAAATAAAAGTATCTATTTTTTAATTTGGTAATAATTTTTAGTGTAGTTATCAAATGTGCCTTTAAAGGGTTATAATCTTCTGCTTGTTGGTAAAAATTTCACATATATACTGAACACTGGGTCTCTTTATTTCATTTTATTCATTGCTGCTATATTATTATTTTTTGAACAAATCATTGCTGCTATATTATATTATTATACTATTATTATTATTATTTGAATGTTCAGGTTTTGGTAAATAACGATGGAAACTTAACGAAATTGTTGTGTGTAAATGTTGTAGTTTGCATGATCAGATATTCAAACCCAGCAAGTTGCCTAGCAATGCTGACTTTCACCTGTTCAAGGATGGGATTGAACCAAAATGGGAAGATCCCGAGTGTGCCAATGGAGGAAAGTGGACTGTCACCAGCAAATCAAAGGGCAATCTTGATACCATGTGGCTCGAAACTGTAATTTTTTTTTTATCACTAAATCTGTTTCTTTTTTAAAAGAATAAATGGGGTGATCTAGTTTTAATGATTGTTGTCACTAATTATGGTGGTTTTATTGAATAGTTGATGGCTTTGATTGGCGAGCAATTTGGAGACACTGAGGACATTTGCGGCGTAGTTGTGAGTGTGCGCCAGTGGCAAGACAAACTTTCATTGTGGACGAAAACAGCCGCAAATGAGTCGAACCAGGTGTGTTGTTATTGTTATCAATGTACCTGCAAATTAATATGCTATTGTAATTTATGTTATTTTGTTTGGATATGATTTTCTATTTTCAATTGTTGTAACTAGACAATGGTATGCATGAAAAAACCGTCTTACTTCAGCTAGAAAGCCTTCACAATGTGAAGGAAGTGTCAGTGGTGAATATTGGTATTGTTAGACTTAAGGTGCATATGGGTTAAGAGTTTAACTAAGCATTTACTCAATAAGCTATTTTAGGGAGATTAATTAAGGTTTATTCTTAACCTTTTCTGTTAAATTTATTGAAATCTAAGTACAAAACAACTTATGAACATTTCATTACTTGTTATTTTTTTTTGGCAAACCCCGGCCCTTGCATAATATATGCATTGTCCATACCAACTGAGCGAAGCTCACAAGGACATTACTTGTTATTTTTAAACACTAATGTAAGTGTTTATATGATAAATAAAATAATCCCAAGTAAACTCTTTGAAATGCCCTCTTAAAGCATGTAAGTAAATCTTCAATGTATGAATGTATCGTATGATTTTTAGTTCCAGAATTATGATGGCAATATTCTAACGAAGTGCAAGTTCCTGCCCGAAGTCATCTATGCACTCCTCTGTAGTAATTAGTGGCCAGCTGCTATGCAAATCTCTATTGCATCGCGGTTTTGAGTGGCGGCTGTAGCGCCACCAATTGCAGCTGCTACAGTGATACTAGTAAAATTCTGATATGTTCCCGGGCTTCCGTTTTTTTCCCTTTTTTTATGAATACTTTTTTAGCTTAAAAAAAAAGCTTAAAGATAGTTGTTTTTTGCCCTAAACTTATTGCCGTTCCTTCGGTTTATTTTGAGATTTTCAACCTTAAATTCTGAACGACAACAAAGCAGGACTCATTTCCTCTCCTCCGAAAAAGCTTCATCTCCGTTCCTCATCTTGTGCGGTTTTCTGATGTCCTTTTCTGCAAACTTTCTTGCAGCCATCCCCACCTTGGAGGCTAAAACTTAATTTATGTTGATTTGAATGTTGGTACTAATGAACGTCTATCATTAGTCTAAAACTTAATTTATGTTGATTTGAATGTTGGTACTAATGAACGTCTATCATTAGTTATGGTTTTGTTCTTTGATGTTGTGGTTTTTCTATTTTTTAGCTCATGTATGGTATACATTTCTTGTATTGTTTCCTTAAATGTCAATGTTGCGGTAGGCGCACCTTCACTCGGTGGACTATATTGATGTATTCCTGCCACCCCAAAACTCATAGGAGATGGCATTTGACATGAGCTTTTTGTTTTGGAATTTATAATGCAGATGAGCATTGGAAGGAAGTGGAAGGAAGTCATTGATGTTAGCGACAAGATGACATATAACTTTCATGTAAACTTCTGCTCCTAAACTTTAAGTGGCTACTGCATGAATATCTACTATTCTTACATGTTCAATTGTTACAGGAAGATGCTAAAACCCGAGGTGCAAAGGCTCGATACACTGTATAAACACTACCAGAGCATTTTTCCGCGCTTGTGCTGGCAATGCTGTTGTATGCCATTTGTATTAGAACACACTTCCGTTTGGTTGAGGTGTTAATTTTGTTTTTGTTCCGTTGTCCCACTTTTGGGTGTAATACTACTAAACTTCGTCCCAATTCTTGACATTGTCTGTCATTTTTCGTTGTAGTTCATTCACAGTTTTCCATGTAACGTTCTAAAAGCATGAAATTTTGAGTATTTTTACCACAGTTTTCCATGAATTTGATTTGTGTTGGTTTTGCTTGTACAATCACAATAGTTGATTAAATCTAGAGTCTTAAAACAAGCTGAGTATTGTAGAGTGGTGAAGGGAAAGATTAGATGATTATGTAATGTCATCAATTGTTACTTGGCAGTTAGTTTTACGAGTATAACTAATCCTCATGCTTATTACACAACTGCTTAGATACTTACAGAGTTTCCTAGTTAGTTTATCACTGTCAGATACCAGAGTCCAATATTGACTGACTATTCATTAACTTGGAAGCAGACTTGCGTGTCATTTGTACACACAAAATAAGTATATAAATAGTAATCTGAATTTGGTTTGATATCCAAAATACATTATTTAATAATTACTATGTTACATGATCACAATGTGGAAAAGGTTCCAATTGCATCCCCGATTAAACAACAAAGTAAATTGGTTATCAATATATCAAAGCTTCATCTGATAACATAATTTGGAAAATAATGTGAAGGTTTAGAGGAATCAAGAAAAAAACAAAGTGATATAAAGTAGTTAATGAACACAGTTAAGGACAAATCGTTTGCGAGCACCCAAGTTTTAATCTTGGATGGAACAATCATTGGATCAGACTGTAAACTCCGGATTATCACGGGAGGGTTAACACCAAAGAGGAATCAAGGAAAGAGGTTAAACTGTGATCAACTTTTTTCATCAATGGTTCACATAAAAGGCAATGGAAAATTTGTGAAAACTATGCTTTTATAGTAAGTAACATTGATCTATTTCTTGATAGAAAACTTCCTTAAATTTTATAACATTTCATTTATCTAAACTCTAAAGAACAAAATAAGACAGCAATTATATAAGAATGAAAATTCAAAACTAGAGATGAGTTCTCCTAGTTTACATTCTGCTGTCAATTGAAAACCATCAAGTTTTTAAACATGAAAGTTTATGACATTGTAATTACAAAATGTGGAACATTTGTTAAATTTATCATGCAAGAAAACCAAGCCATTCTCCATTCTTCTTAGCCAACCTGATCAACCCTTGTCTCTGTTTTGCATCTGCTCCTATTGACTTGCAGAATTCAGTAATTACCTAACATTTCAAAATTACGAAAGTTAAGTACAAAACAATTATGTTGCATGGTTCCATCAATTTTATTCACATAAAGTGGCAACCAAACATTTTCAAACAGTTGCTTCTATAGAATTCCCAATCTCTTATTGTAAGTTAGATAATTAGGGCTTTCTAATTGGTATTTCATTATTTGGATTACCAAAAATGCTTATTCCATCTTCTATGTATTCAACTTTGTTTAAACTTCAAATACATCAATTCCTTAATAAGACTATGTAAAAAAGACATCAAGGTTTTTGATGATTTTGTGACCACAACACAGTCGTAACTGTGGTCTCATCATCCGAATTTGACTGCAATTCTCCATGATATCAACATCGCGGCCGTGACTATTACCACGACCTTGATTTAAAACCATCTCCAATCCCCTAATTATCTTCTATTTGTCTTAATATTCCTCCTATAAATGTGTTTTTAAAATCCATTTTCCTTTCATTAAATGAAGGATTTGATTCAAATTCTTCAATCTAACCTAGCTTTGAAACAGGTAAACCACATATATAATCCTTATTCAAGAGAATCATCTAAAAATACAAGTTCCTAAATTGCAACACTAAATTTCCAAAACCCAACAAATAAAATTCCAAAAGACATAAATAAAAAAGAAAGTAATTGCTCAAGAAACTCCTAATTATACAAAAGAATAGTAAACAACTATTAACAAGAACATGGAATTTAATTCACCTGAGAGTGTAAAGCAATGGCTTTGCCTCTAAGCTGATTGAAACGTTTCTTTCCAACAATATTACGAGTAACCACAACAAGTGGAGCAAAAATACCTTTCCCTTCATTAACATTCTTCATTATAGGTTGCAACCTCACTGGCTTACTAACTCTTCCAATACGAACTTGTGATGAAACTGACTTAGCCAACATGCTGTAATCTTCACCAACTATAGAAGTTCCCCAGCTTCCATAGAATGATGAACCAACACAACCTGTTGCAGAAATTGAAGTGGCCATTTTGTTTACTATGATGTTTTTTTGTTTATGTGAATATAAAAGAATAAGGTTCTTTTGTTTTAGCTTGTTGAAAAGATTAGCTTCAATGCATGGTTGTAATGGTTTATAATATTTGTATGTGAAGTAAGGGATATTTGGGTGTAAATTGGAGAACCAGTGGTTTAGAATTGGAGTATAGTGTGAATCATAATTTAGATGTATTAGGAGCCACATATATTGGTGGCTTTGATTTTTAGTTTTTCTTTTTCTTTTATTGAAAGTCTATAACACAAATATGACTTGTATTGTATAGTGTTACAATGAGGTAATGGTCCCTAGCTTACTAGGAGGAGATCTCAAACTCCAATTATACTGGGTTGGTCGTATTTCTAGGGTCATCATTTAATCCAACTATTCACTCTTCATCAATAATAACAATTTTAATTGAACAAAGACAATTAGTTCTCATTTTTCTTGGCATAATTTGAGTAAATATGCGTGCAACAATGAAGATTAATCTCTCCAACTATATATGACCATATACTCAAGGGTTTTAATAAATTCTTTTCATAAGAAAATAGGTTTTTATAACGATTTTCGCCTTCCTATTTTACACCATTCACGATTTTGGTCTTTCTGTTTCTAAATTCATAAATTTGATCTTCCAATTTTCAAAACGTTAGACTCTTTCCTCACATTTACATTTTAAGGCTGATTTTGATTAACCCACTTGGGTTGGCCTAAGATTTGAGAGTGTGCTCCTCCTCGAGATCTCAGGTTTGATTCTCTTCGGTGCCAATTTAGGTGGGCTAATTTAGCTTTTTTTTTTAAAAAAAAAAGGCTGATTTTGATTATCTAACTAGTAACTACTTATTTGATGATATGAAAATGAGTTGTTAAATAAGATTTTACCTAAATAGTGTCTTGCATCACATCGTTAAAATTTAATCTCAAAATGCATAGGTGAAAGAATAACCAAACATTTTGAAAATCGGCAGACACAATTTACACACGAGGAAATATAAAGGGGCTAAAACTGCTTTTGAATAACATTTATATAATTTTTTAATAAAATATTATTCAAATACAAATAACATTTATATATTTTTTCAATAAATTATTATTCATACAATGATATAGAATTATTATTAAAACTGCTTAATACAATTTTTAAAGGTTAATGATTGAAGAGATTAGATATTTGTTAATTAAGTATGAAAAAATAAATAATGTTTTGTTACATGATGCATTTAGGTACTTATTGGTTAGTTTGTGGATACTGGTCTTATTAGAACTTTAACAATATTGACTTAAACCTTGCATTTTGAATTCCAGCATCTTGTATAACGTTCTAGTAACAAAAAGAAGGAACCTTGTATAGCTTTAATGTGAACATCGTATTTTGTTTTAGTGCTTACCAACGTCAATTAGGTGGCAACATGCGATAGACGAACATGTCCCCTTCTCATCCTCATGATTTTTGAGGTCATAAATAAACACATGTTTATTCACAGAGGTTAATTTCATACTTCAAATACGCGTCTTCTTTTCATTCTCCACCGTCCGAAAATGCATTTATTTTTTTATGTGAAACCATTTTTCGTGTAAATTTGTAAAGAATAAAAAATTTAGTGTCGGTTAACGTAACTTAGTTGATAGTTAAGATATTACAATATACAGAAGGTTTGAAACCAGAATTTCTTACTTATTCACTTCACGGATGAATTTATAACCATTAACTACTTAACAAAAAAGATTTAAGTAATCGATCCTCGATGATAGTTAGTGTAGAATTTCTTACTTTTACTAAAACGACAGTTAGTTTAGAACGAGTATTGATCAAACAACCTTGCTTTCCAAGCACAAGACGTGCAAGAAAAAACCAAAGAAAAAAAAAAGTATCAGTTACCATATAGGAAAAGCGAGAAGTAGCAAAAAAGATCTAAAATAAACATTAGAAAGCACCTCTTAAATACAATAGAGGATTGAGCCACCATATGTGATAGTGAAAAGTGAAGTGAGCATGATGCGCCTTCAGCCATGAAAAAGATTGAAGTTTAATTTTGTCAATAAGATGTTGTAAAGTGTCCTCCTTTTGCTAAAAAGTTCTAGCATTCATTTCTCTCCCAACGACCCAAACAATATATTGTCAAATCAAAAGGATATCTGACCAAATATTTTTTGAGAAACTTCCCAAAGTACAGAGTTTATGTCAATTTTTGGTGATGACTTGGGCTGAACTTCAACATCTAGCTGCACACAAGATATTACTGGACCAACATAATTTATAGAATCATCAAATCTACATTCGGAGACTTTGAAGAAGAAGTAGCACCAACACCATTTACAATATTCACCAAAAACATCATCGATGATTCGAGCAAATTCAATCGCTCCTTGTTCAATGAGAGAACATACACAACCTCACAATTTTCTCTATGTAATACTTGAGAATTTCCCACAAAATCTTCTATGCTAGCTTCAATAAAAAAGGACTATTTCTCAGAAATCACCTCTAGAAAAGTTGATTCAAAACAATGGGAGTTTGCAAACGATGATTTTGTACAAGATTAACTGCATCGTATGAAGAATATCCATAGGTGCAAACCAGTTCATAGCCATTCTTTGCCAATGCTTATGGCCTAAGGGGTTGCTGCTTCACTAACATAAAGAACGGTGGAATTTGAAAGCTAATATTGAGAAACTTAAATATGAAAAAAACAACTTCTTAAACTTAAAAGAAAGGAACACGAGAGGAAAATGAATGAGATACAATTACAGTACTTGAAGGATCATTTGGAAACATTGGATTACATAAAGAGCATACTTTGCTGCTTTTTTATTTTTTCCAATGTTTCCTAACGATTCTTCAAGTAATGTAACTGTATATCGTTCATTTTCCTTTCCTTTACTTGTCTTTGAAGTTTTATAAGAAGTTGCTATTTTTCATGTTCAAGTTTTTCAACCTAAGCTTTCAAATTCTACCGCTATGATTTTTTTAGTGGAGCAGCAACCCATATGCCATGAGCATTTTGCAAAGAATGGCTATGAACTGGTTTGTGCCTATGTATATTTTTCATAAGATGTTCTTGATCTCTTACAAAATCATCGTTTATAAACTCCCATTGTTTTGCATTAACTTTTCTAAAAGAGGTTTTTAGAGAAACAATCATTTTTGTATTTAAGCTGTTATTCAAGATTTTGTGGGAACTTCTCAAGTATTACATAGAGAAAATGGCGAGAGTGTGTATGTTCTCTCGTTAAACATGGATCGATTGAATCTTATTGACTCATTGATGATGTTTTGGGAGAATATTATAAATAAAACAACAATTTTTCCAAAGCCTTGATCAAACCAAAAAAATCATAACACAGTTCAAGCAATTAAAAACCCTTATTGGGTGATTGCAAAATTAAACAAACAGAATTAACACAATAACAAAACAATTTAACAAATCCATGAAAATGAATTACATTAAAGTTTCTTACATATATATTAAGCTGTCCGATACTTTTGAGAAGTTATTATGCTTAAAGTATGCTAGTAACAATCTTTTGCAAAATCTGGTGGATTCCAAAGGTTGAAATTTCTATTGGTAGCATTTCATGAAACAATGGCATTAGTTGAAGGTTGATGAACTATATCATAAGTCTTAATGGGAAAACAATGCATATGTTGAAGCTACCCTGACTTTCTTCCATCATCCCCAAAATAACCCTCGAATCCAAAACATGAATTTTGATACACAATGACTCCTCAAGGCGCAAACACCCTTTATATAGAGAAAAAAACTCAAATTTTACAAATACAAACCAATAAAATTATATCTTTTTGATCAATTTATTCAATATACTTTTTGGTCAATTTATTCAATATACCCTTTATTTTCATCAATAATTCCCAAAAAATTTATACCTTTTCGGTCAATTTATTCAATATATTCAATTTAATCAGTATTCAATATACGCTTTTGGTTAATTTGTTCAATATAAAAAAATCACAAAATTTATGGAAAATTAAAGGAGGTCCTTTAAAATTTATATAAATTATATTTTCTTACTTAAAATGATAATTTTTTTTTGACAAACAAAAATGGATTATATTAACACCAAGTGAGAATCCTTAATAGCACAAGGTGTACCATAAAGAATCTCAAAAGTTTATAGTCAGCACATAACCATAAATAGAAGAAACAAAAAGAGTTAGCCGATGCCCATGCAAACAAAAGGGCTTGGCCACCACATACGAAAGTTTAAACCAAGATTGATATTATAAGCTTTCAACCACCAACACGAATGTAATTTGACTTTATCCAACATCTGGTGAATTGTATTTTTCTTAGCCTTGAAAACTCTATTGTTCCGCTCGTTCCACAAAACCCAAATACAACATAACCAAATAAGCTGCAAGAAAGAACGACGAGCTCGCAATCCTCCAGAAAAATGAATAAACTAAACATGATGATTTTGTAGCACATTCACATCAGCTGAAGATATTCCAATCCAAGATCTAACCATACACCACAGAGGGGTGAAAACGGGGTAAGAAAGCAACAAGTGATGGGTTGTTTCCAATCCACCGCATCCAGTCACACAAAATTGAGAGTCACGAGAAATGATGTTACGCGTGACCAAATTGTCCATAGTCAGTAAAATGTTGTGAAAGAGCCTCCAAGCCAAAGCATAGACCTTTAAGGGGACATGTTTGTACCAAATTAAGTTTGAAGTAGCTTCCACACCATGAGAGTCCTGCATAGTGAGCAAATTCTACGCACTCCTCACGGAGTAACCACCACAAAGGTCATGCCTCTACAACCATTGATCTGAAATTTTAGACTGCAAAGAAATACCATAAACTAAACTCATGCACTCCCCTAACAACTCCTCCTCCCACACCCATAATTGACATCACCACTCCTTCCTCCCACCCTAACTCACACATAACCGCAACGAACTCAGCTTATTATTAGACAAGTCGAATAGGCGCCTATATCTCACACTCAGAGGCACCCCACCTAACCACAGGTCCGTCCAAAAAAATGTATCAACACCATTACCAACCTTCCTCTTAATACTCTCCTCAAACTACCCCCTCCAACAACACCCTCACCATCACGAATTTTCGCAACCTCCCTCCACCACAAAGAACCACTGTGGCCCCCCAACCACCAACCTCCTTGCCTCCTCACCATACCGAGCAACCAACACCCTATACCACAAACCGCCTCTATCTACTAACAACCTCCAATACCACTTATCTATCAAGGCAACATTAAACTCCTCATCTGCCTAACCCCTTACCCTCTAGACTCATTTCCTACACAAACATTTTTCCAACTGATCAAAGAAATTTTCCTATTAACCTCACACCCTCCCCAAAAAATTTTATTCAATAAAGATTCAATAGAAGAAATTATACCTGACAGAACTTTGAAGAAGGAAAGAGCATAGACAGACAGAGAAGTCAGGACAAACTTAAGCAAGATCAAATGGCCACTACAAGAAAGAAAAAGACTCTTCCAACCAGACAATCTAGTACGAATGCGAATCATACCGGATCCCAAAACGACAACCGCCGAAGGTCACCACCAATTGGGAAGCTAAATACATAAAAGACACCTTACTCACATAACATCCCAAAACAGAAGCCGCCTTAACCAACCAAGAATCAACAATATTCACCCCTACCGACATACTTTTATGAAAATTCACATTCAACCCAGACATCGCCTCAAAGAGAACAAGAACAACCCGCCGAGCCCGAACATTTGCCCAGCTTTTGACACCCAAAAGTAAAGTATCATCGGTGAATCGAAGATGAGAAAAAACTGTAGAATTTGTTGAACCAATGCTATATCCTGTTAAAATTTTAGACTGAACCATAACACCCATCATTACATTTAACCCCTTTGATCCACTTCCACCACAAAGTTGAAATGATATATTTCTCATCACTGCATCTAAATACCTCCAATCCACCAAGTCGTAGGCTTTTTCAAAATCAACTTTAAATAATAAAAGCTCGTTCTTGAATTTACGAGCCTCATCCACCACCTCATTCGCAATTAAATTCCCATCAAGAATTTTTCTATCTTTGACAAACACTATCTGAGCCTCAGAAATAACACTGTCTACAACAAACCAAAGTCTATTTGCGAGAAATTTTGCTAGAATTTTATAAAGACTTCCCACCAGAGAGACAGACCGAAAATCATTTAATTTTTGCAGACTTTGAACTTTAGGAAGAAGAGCTATGAAAGTAGAATTAATACCTTTTGACAATTTACCATTCCAATGAAACTCCGTAATTAACCTCATAGTGTCATCTTTCATATCAAGCCAAAACTCTTTCAGAAAGCCAAAGTTAATTCTACAGGACCATGACTCTTGTAACTTTCACAGTCCCACACCGCTGCTTTAACTTCTTCTACAGAAAAAGGCTTGACCAAACTACCACCTTCCGTAATAGACAAAGTTTGGAACTGAAGGTCATCCACCATCGACCTATCCCTATTACACGCCCTGAAGTGTGAGGAGAAGTGCGAGAACACAACTTGGCGGATGGGCTGCATGCCTTCCACCCTCAAACCATCCACTATTAACGAAGATAAAGTATTCTTTCTCCGAAGACTTGATAAAACTGAGTGAAAATACTTGAAATTTGCATCACCTTCTCTAAGCCAAAGAAGTCTAGATTGCTGCCAACAAATGCTAGTATTAACACGAGACAAAGAATGGATGTCCAATGTACCATGTAATTCCGCAACCTCATCAGCAGTCAACACCTCGTCTTCCCCTTTACAATCACAGACTGATAAACGAGCTTTGAGCGAGTCTATTTTACTTGGAACATTCTTAGAATGAGAAACATGCCAATCTTTTAAAGCCATCTTGATCATTTTCAAGTTTTCTTTCAGAACAAACCCTCCCCACCCATCTATATGCAGGGATTTCCATTTACTGATAACAAACTGCTTATAGTCAAGCATATCTTGCCAACACTTCAGCATCCTCAAGGGTCGAGGACCCCAATTTTCCTCATCCAATGACATCAACAAAGGACAATGATTCGACAGTCCCCTCAATTGAGCAATCTGCAAACAGTTAGGCCAGACCAAGCACCACTCCTTAGAAAGCAGAAACCTATCAATCTGGCTCATAGAAAGACCACCGCCCTTATACCAAGTAAAATGTGGATCGCACATTGGTAAATCAACTAAACCATTATCTTCTATAAACTGATTCAAGGGAGAATGATCAAAAGACATGAAACCTTGTCTCACATACTGTCTTTCCTCTTCATAACGAACAACATTAAAAAACCCGCATACACAAACCTTTTTCCCATCCAACAATTGTAACCGACCCATTAACGAATCCCACAACATCTGCTTTGCACTATTATCACAAGGAGCATACATATTGAATAAATAGAACTTCTCATTTGATATGATGAACCTACCGTGAATGATCAACACATGATTAAAACTAACAGAAGACCATACCTTCACTTCCACCGTATCCCTCAGAACCAACAAACCCCCTAATGCCCCAAATGAGGGACAAAAGTAGTAATCATGAGGCAAATTACCCCACAACGAAGCACATAAGAAATCATCACACACACCCAACTTAGTTTCCTAAATACACATAATGAACAAATTCTTCTTACCAATTAGTTTCCTAACTTCCTTCCTCTTCTCTAACCCACCCAAACGCCCAACATTCCAAGACAAAACCTTCATTTTGCACCCTTAAACCCCTCACCAACCCCACCACGACTCTAACACCCCTATCCCTCTACCGTAATTTTCAACTTCTTCTTCCCTCCCCCCTCTTTGGACAACACATTAAACATATTTGCATTATCCCCGTTAAACTCGTAGCTTTCCCAATCCCCCACACATCCTCCACCTCCACCTTCTCATTCCCATGCATAACCATCCAATGTTCCCAATCCTTATTAACAGACGCCGAAGAGGAACCAGAATCTGAAGAAGCTTGATTGACTTCCTCAATTGATTTGTTAACTCTACTCCTACCACTGCGCCTGCGCCTTATAACCTTTTTTTTTCTCTTCAGAATCTTAAGGACCTCTTTACGATTCTTTCTTGGTAAGCAAGCCACCTTTTTTCTAAATTTTCATTGTATGAAGAAGTAACCCACCTATTTTTTTTTGGGCCTTTGATTAAAATCTTTACTATGATCTCTTTGTGACTTGCTTCGCTTCTTAATCTTCTTTTTTGTAGAAAAACAACACTTGCATCATCGTTATTGTGATCATTAAGCCACTCCATGCTCCCTGTCCCAGACACAGTAGAACACTCTCCACCTGTAGGACAAGATAAATTATGCTTTTGTCGAATTGGAGTAGAGTCGCAAGCCACTGTTTACCCTGAACCACCAACTTGTGGAATAACCGATGTTGACTCTTAAGGGCTGCTAGACACCGCAACTTCAAACGATTTCTTCATAATAACATTCTTAGAAACACTATTATGTCATAGACGTTGAAGCAGGCCCGACCCTCGGGGGGTGCAAACAGCTCAATGGAGCTGGGCCTCCCCAAGGTATGTGCCTCAATAAAAAATCATAGCCCAGTATAAAAGTAATAAATACATATAGCGTGCATTATATTAAAGATTTGCTAAAGTAGCCAAGTGGTACAATTGTAAGTTGGTTATCCCTAGGTCTTGGGTTCAACACCCATGTTTTATGTTTTTCTTTTCTTTTCCTTTTTGCTTCTTTAATTAATATTTTTAGTACGAGAGGGCTTTGACTTAGATATTATTTTTTATGGATTTGAGGTTCATCTATCCTCTCTTCAATTTAGCCAAATCCTCCTTAACATACTGGATTATATATTTACAAATGAAAACATAATTTTTTTTTTCTTCTTATTTTGTTAGAACACTTGTAATTTTTGGCCAATACTTATTGTATAAGATAGTTAAACTCTAACAACAAATATTATATTTTTTTATTTGAAAGAAAAAACATTATAATTATTCTCTAAAAAAAAATTATAAACCTTTTATTTTTGGCTTTGTACAAACTAAGGAAAAATATAACCTAGAAGATTGATAAAGATATTCGTTTAAATTGTATTTTTATATTATTCATTAGAATATTGATCTTTTATGTGTTGGTTACAATAAACACTTTTTTTTAATCTTTATGAATCTTATTTTCAAATTTAAATAGATAATTGCTCTTTTAAAAAAATTATGTTTATATTTTATTAGGAGTCTATTTTTACATTAGAGCCGAGCCTCCAATTATGTAGGAACGGCCCTGCGTTGAAGCATGTCCAGGCCTCCAGGGCATGCATATATGAGAATTTCAACATTCAAACCATAAAAAGTGAAAAGCTAGTAAGTTACAACAGTTCTGTATAAGTTTAGCATTTGATACTTATATGCAGTTTAACAAAGTATAGCGACAATAATATGAATAAGAATTTGTCAATTTAAAGGAAAAATAAAGAATGCACCTGTATATCATAAGGGAGTAATGTAATTTAACAGTGTAATTTACATCTTATGTGTACATCAACATATACTGGTCCTTAGATACTTCTTGAACTATAGGTAATTGCTTAATTAACTCCCCTTCAAAACCAATAAAGTTAGGCCTATTAGATTATGGTCCCATACAAGAGGATCCTCTTCCAACAGGTTCCAAACCAAGAAGACATTGGAATTACCGTTGTCTTGGGCTAGGACTTTAAACTTATTCTAAGAGGGAATCCAATTATCTTCCCACACCTTAATATGTTGCCCATTACAAATTTTCCAGCACTCATCTTGTTGAATACCCATTTAGCATGTTATAAGCTTCTCCATGCAAAGCTTGGTTTATGGTCTAGGATAGCTTTGAGAATGTCAATCTGAGGGTAATATTATGCTTTAAAAACCTTAGCAAGAAGAGAGTCCGGGTTGATAATGAGCCTCCATCTAGGGGTGTAGGACATCGGCTTGATTCGATTTTTGAGAAAGAGAAAAAATACAATTGGTTTGGTTTGATTTTTGCAACCTTTTCTCGTAAAATTCGAACTAAACCAAACCAATGAAGAACATATTGATTTGGTTCAATCGGGTTGACATTTTAGAATTTTCAGAAACTAGTTTTAAAAATTATAAATCGATACACAAATCGATAGAGATTGAGTTTGATTGATTTGGTTTGGACCCAACCGGACAAATTTAATTGTCTGGATTGGTTTTTCGAATTCTTTTGATCATTTATTGGTTCTTAAGTCCCTTATTTCATTTGGCTCACAACAAGTGTTATTTTTGAAAAAATAAATTAAAATAAAATGAATATCACTTTAATTTTTAATGCGATAGTAATTACATTTATCCAATTGTTTCCTATAATTAACGCTATACACATCACTTCAAAGTCATCAAATTTTATTTTGTATTTATAAATACGGTGAGCACACCAATGCCTCGAAGAGATAATTCGGTAAAAACAACTTTCTTTTCATATGTCAATTCAGACATATTTTATGACTCAGCAACATTTTTGCACAGTCATCACCACCATGTCAGCAAATATGTACTACGTCAGCAGGAAAATGACCATCTTTGGGAAACAAATCCTGTGCAAGACTAAGTGGTAGTCCTGGTCCAGGATATATTATCACAAATGTTCAGCTTAGTGGTGACAATTACAATGAATGAGTCTAAGTTTGGGGAAAACAGCACTAAGTAGCTGAGAAGATTATGGACTGTATACTCCATGCTTGTGTCATGGATTTTGAATATGATCGAACCTACCTTGCGATCAATTATATAGGTACGTGGAGGTAACAAAACACCTCTGAGACGACATAAAAGAGCAATTCTTGATGGGGAATGCACCTTGCATTCAGCAACTCAAATCGAAGTTGGCTTACGGAAAACAAAGGGGCATGCCAATCTTAAAAAACTCAGGATGTTTTAAGAAGAATTAAGAAACTATGAGCAGTATCCAACATCAATGTAGCGGGTGCAAATGCATCATTAGTGTGGAGTTGGATGAATCACCATATGCTTAAGAAATTTGTTCGGACAATGTCATATATGTTTAATATAATCGTTAGACCCATCAAAAGATTGATGGAGCTTTTCTTCTTCTTGCTTTCAAAGAACGGTTTCGAACCATAACTATAACAAAAGAATAGAAGAGCAAGCATGTTGGTTTTGTTGTTCAAGTTGAAACGAAAGAAATTAGAAAAACGTTGTGTAATCAAATTGCTCCAAGGCAGTACATGATGCTCTAAATTATTAATTTTCATAAGTAACAACTTCTAAGTGAACAAAGCTTTATTGATTCTGATTTTAGTGGACGTAACTCTAGTATGTTCATGTGCGACTGCATAAACTAATCTTTCAGTTGGAGTAAAATTACATAATCAAGTGTTTTAACGGTGCTATACTAACTGAACTCAAACTCGATAGCTTTGATTCAATTTATATTAGAATACATTGTTCATAAGGTCCAGCCTAGTTAAAAAGAAAACTAATAGCCTTCCATGACTCTAATAAAATTCCTTCAAAATATTGGAAGTTTACATTGGAGCATTTGTAAAAATTTACGATAATCTAGTGGAAGTTTACAATATTTGATTTGATCATAGCACCTTTTCCTCAAACTTTCACTCCAATCCAAACTAATACATAATCCCAGGTCAAGAGATTCAAGAATAGGACATTCATTAAGAATGGCAAGAACCCCATCAGATGAGAGCTTATTTTGATAAATTTTAAGATGACGTAATCGAGGCATTGTTTTAGCAATAGCCGAAAACTCATCATCAGATATCTCAGTTTCCTTATCGAAAGTGAGCTGACATTCCAGTGATTTTAGAAGAGGACAACAACCACCTACAACTTCAATAGAATTCTGGGACAGTTTGATGGGATATAAAACTTCGAGCTACTCTATCATCGAAAGTTTCTTCACGCCTTCAATAAATCCTTTTTCGGAAAGGTTATCTGCAGCATCATAAGCTATAAGCCGGATGCGACGTAGGTGACTTCCCCTGTAAAATGTAAATTAAAACATAATTATAACAAAAATATTTGTCATGATTTAAGACTATTAAAGTAAAAAGGTTCACAGCCTAATTTCAACTGCAAAAACAATTAAAAATATGCTCAACAATAGAAATAAGTTTGTCAAGAAAAAAACATAATAGATTCAAATATATGATTAAACAAAAAGACATTAATACTTGAAAGAGTCTAAAGTTAATCACCACTCAGCTATGTATTTAAAGAGATCATCAGTTAAACAAAACTCAATATCAATGTCTTCTAGTTGACCACAACTTCGCTCAACTGCATAGCGACAAATATTCGCCAAATCCATCTTCATCCATTCCCAATAGTCATAGCGTGAAGACTGGATCATAGAAATAGTGCGCCACATGTGAGGATCCTTGCAAATATTCCACCATAAAGGGCACACTTGACATACACTTGTGACTATTTCAATAGTATCAAGCCTCTGGAGAATGTTTATTGTCAAATCTCTAGGTAATTCAAGCCAATTTGGTTCTGCTGTTTTGCTTTCCCTTTCTACTCCCGTTGATGGAACTGAAGGAGATGCCATCATGCAAGTGGAACAAAATGGTAGTATTATTTGATATCCCCTATTCTATAACCTTTTATATAAAGTGAAAGCAATTTGAAATTTTTTGAAAGCTAAATGTAGTTTCCATAAACTTTGGAAAAGATAATTTTTAGTATCATTAACTATCTTGCATAACGCCTTTATAAACACTAATCAGAGACGTCCAAACGTTTTGGAATGTGAAATGCCGGGGATAAGTAAAAAACTCCGCAATCTAACAACATTTAATACTTTTTCTAATGTCCTTTAAAAAAAATTAATACTAAATCAATAATCAATTAAAAATATGTTCAACAATATAAATAAGTTTTTCAAAATTTACATTAGAAAAAGTATTAAATGTAGAATAATACTTTTTAAACTTGCGTTGATTACATAATTTCCAACGCTACACTATTTTTCCTCCGCCCTTTTTTATATGAATAGTTTACAAAAATCAAGGGTCTTAAAAAAAATGTTTGAAGTAATAAATTTGTCATAAACATATGTTCCTATTACAAAATTACCCTTTATGTATAGAGATAGTTATTGTTAACTTTTCATACTTTAAGATATACTCCCTCTGATCGTTTTTTAGATGCATTTAATAATTAATGTATCTAGTAGATAAATGAAAAAACATAGATACATTAATTATTTAATGTATCTTAAAAGTGAAATTTTGCTTATAATAGTGATTGGAGGGAGTATTAATAATATTAATGAGGGGTGTATTTGAAAAAAGAGTAATATTGTGAAATGACATTAATATTGTGAAATTTAAAGAAAATGACCGAAGATTATTACAAATAAAAATCAGTATGTGTTCCCGTTGGCGTAAGCCCTAGATGTCAATAGTTTATGTTAAATTTATGATGTGTATCATGATTTTTATTATTAAATAATATATATGACATTCTTTATTATAATTTTGTAAGATTAATAAAGTCCCTACAATAGATAATTCGTGTAATGTAATATTAAGTGTGTCTTAATCATGAGATTACATTAGCATAAAGAACGTTATTCTTAAATGTATCTGCAGTCAAGCTTTAATATAATTAGGATAATAATAAAGCGCAGAGACTATTATGTATGTAGACTGATGACCACATCTCATGGGTCATGGATATGACATATTAAGTATATACATAGATATAAATATTAGGAGTAATCTTTATACTCGATTGACCCACCGTGCGAATACTACATAGTATGTTATGAAAATGTCATAAGATATTGTCACTATGATAATGGTGTATGTGACTCTTAGACCTGAAACCACTATGATCCCTAGATGTGGACTCAAGTGCTTATTATCATTCAAACGTTGTCTATAACAAGGTAACCATAACGTTGGTTAATGAGCACTTGACGAATCATGCTGAGGGACATGAGTGTCTTAGATGAGATTTGTCCCTTCTCATAACAGAAGATATATCTTTAGGTCTCTTGATGAAATATGACTGTAAAATTGCATGACCATGCCGAATTAAGCCAATATAAGATATTTGGCTTATTCGTTATTCAATATATTTTGGAATCAAGAAATATAAATATTGATCTATACAAGGGTGGAAAAATCTATGTCTTGTGATCAATATAGATATGAGGACAAAAGAGTAATTGTATGCATGAACATTATTATGGAAAAGATTTCGTCAGATCACTTGCATTCTTGTCATTTGGGTAGCAGTGATGTGTTGCTAGATACCGCTCACTGTTTATAATATTAAATATAAGATTTAATATTATTACCAATTTGGTAGGAACCTATAGGGTCACACACAATAGAACGGTCAAAAGAAGAAAATATAAGTAAGACTTATAAGATGAGTGCGTCTAGCAAATAACGCTAATCAGTTAGCAAAAGCTAAATGCGTTAATGGGATTACGAAGTTCCAATAACGTTTTCTGACTTACATAACACACAAGGATTTCTATAAATAGAACCCTTGTGCTGAAGTCAGAGGTTACACGTTTTCTGAAAAATCCCTAATTCTCCCAAACCTCTGATCGCTTGGCTAGCACCAGGAACCAAAGGAGCACCGTTCGTGTGGACGAGTAGAGGCTTTGCTTTTTGCTTTGCTGTGATCGAGACTCCTTTTTGCACTTCGAGAGGTAACATTCTTTCACTGATCATGTCAAATTCGTAATGATCCAAGGAAAGGAAATCAATTTTTTTTTTATTCCGCTGCTTGTTTTGGTAATCGATTTCTCTTCAGTCCCAACTAATTTGATCTTAACTAAAGTTCAATAAACGCTTCCACCAACTACTAAGTTACAACTTTTATTTTGGTAGATAGACGAAATGACATTAGTTAGTGAAAACTCACACAAACAAATGAAGAAGTTGGAGTTCAAACCCCGATATTGGTGTCCAACTTAACAATTTTTTTCTAGTTGAGGTAGGACTTGTGGACCAAAAAGTTACAACTTTAATGTAGTTATAAATACAAAAAAAATAAAAAAATTACCACCATTACAATTTTTTTAGAGGACCATTACAACGTCTTTTTTATTTAGTTTTTTAATGACAGATCATCTTACGTTATTCATAGCATGTTTTTCAGTAATTTTCAGTAGGTTTTAGCAGTAAAAAGGAGGATTATTAGAACAATTGCCTTTGATTTTGGGACTTTCGTAATGTTTTCTATATTTGAGTCTGTAATTCTAGTTTTTTCGAAACATAGAAATTTTAGGGGTTTTTTGAAGTAATTCACGAAGAAATCATGTAAATCGGCAAATCAAGAACATCTGAAGAATTGTGAAGACTTAGGAAGACCAAGAATGAAGATTCAGGAGACTTACAAGAGGGAGGAATTATGTTCCCTAATTCCGAGGCAAGTTATTTGAAGACGAAGACCTAAAATGACGGAAAATCAAAAAGTTTGGGCCAAGGAACTGATGCCATGCGCTTAGCACATAGGAAAAATGCCTAGCACATGAAAATATGCATAGGGCGTGGAATTCACATACCATGCGCCCAAGTCATTTTCCATGCGCCTAGGGCATGATTTGTGAGGCACTCACATGCGCTCGGTGCATGCAAAAATGTGGGGCGCAAGCGTCTTTTCCTGCTTTTATTTTGGATAAAGCCCGCACTTTTAGCCCAAAACCAGGTTGAAACTCTCACAATAAATACTAGCCTTCCTCATTTAGAATTTCTTGTTCAGAACTGTGGTAAATCAAGAGGAAGGCAACTTTGGAACTTCAGGAGAGTTTCTATCTTCTCCTTGATTTTCTAGGGTAAGTTTTTATCTTTGGTAATTTGTTTTTAGTTATCATGTGTAACTAATTCTTTTTAGGTTAGAGTTCTAAGATGAACCTCTATTTATTTTTGTTGGATATTTATTTAATTTAATGTCGTCTTTTATTTTATTTATCTTTTGTTCGCTATTAAGTTTATTTTGGAATTATTTATTTCAAAGGATGGTAACCCTAGATTAGGTACTTAGGTTGCGATAGGGCCTAATATTGTTATTACTCTCTTGATGCTTACATCTTGATATTTATAGCATTATATTAATAACTATCTGTTTAGGAAGTAATTAGTTAGTAACTAGCGAAAGATATTGAAAGTGAGTTGACCTTAGGAGGTGACATTAGTAAGACTGACTAGTAACTATGTCCTAAGATTGATAGATGGGCAGACCTACAAGATCCTTGGCCTTCATTGCCTTGGGAAATCTTGGAAAGCCAATTTAAGTATATGCTTTCAATTACCATAGAGGCGGTAAGACTCCACACGTAAGGATCACCGTGTGATCAGCAGGTGCAACCAGACTTAGGAAAAATGGACTTAATTAACTCAGATTTATAGACCCCACACGTAAGGATCACCGTGTGATCAGCAGGTGCAGTTTCCAACCTTTTAGGTTAGTCACGTCCCAACGACCTCATCACTTGTATAGTCTACCTAAGATAAATAAACGTGACATGTCTATTATTTAATATCCAACTATATAAACAGAGGGGATTCAAAGAATCCTAACTGTGTTGGAACAAAATGTGTTTAACATTACCTTTTAAGTTTTGATGATAACAAGGTATTAAAAATTGTCAATTGGATATGTTAATATTTGTTCAAGTGTGCAGGACCATAGACAAAAATTTGAGTGTCTTTAAATAAAGCATAGGTTATGAAGAACAAATGAGAGCAAGTGAATCTACAAAAAGGAAGCTTGAGTTGCAAGAAAGCATCTGAAGAAAAGAGGTTCTGAAGATCACCAGAAGTTGACATCATTAGAAACACTCTCATCAGAAGCATTCTCATCAGAAGTTGTCTACCCGAAGCTGACGTCATCAGAGGTTCTGAAGATCATCAGAAGCTGAAGATAATCAGAAGCTGGAAGACTGGAAGCTTCAGATTTTGTCAAAAGTTGTTATTTTCATGCCTATGTACGCAGAAGGAATAAATGCCTGGAGCAACGACTATTTCAAAGGAATTTGAAGGCATTGGATGCTTATCCACTGAAGAGCGCAGAAAAAAGGACAATAGTACAATTGAACAACCACTATCTCCACTACTCTGTTTTGTGTCTGCAATAGTACAAGAACAACAGTTGTGACTACGCTGGTATTCCTCTATACTTGAATGGATTTGAAATTGTTCCTTCATAGGACAATAACCAAATCAAGCAACAAATAATTGGTGATTTGATCAAGCTTCTACAACGACTCTAATTTGATGTGCTGGCAGATTTCCAACATCTATTTCACATCTCTATATAAAGGAGTGAAGACCTGAAGAATGGCAAGACTCTTACAACAATTTTACAAGTGCCAAAACTCTGCTGAAATTGTTCCACATCAAAGTTCACTTAGAATTTCTTAACAACTTTTATATCTTAGAAATTCTAGAGTCTTAAGAGTCTTATCTGATTTGTATTGTGAACACCACTGATTGTATATCAAGTGTTCAACCTCAAACATTTTCTTTGTAATTCTGTTTGAATAGAAGTCTCTTTCAGTTGTGCTTGAGCATAAGAAGTCTCTTTATTTTGTTCTTGAGCATAGGAAATCTTTTGCAGTTGTGCTTGAGTAGTTTGAAGTCTCTTGCTATTTTGAGCAGTGAGCAGTTGTATCAGATATTGATTTTAGTGAACTCTCCTTGGAAGTGCAACGGGGACAGGACTACTTCCGATTTGTGGAAGAAACCTGTATAATTGCTTTGTGTTTTTCTTCTCTCCCTCTCCCTCTTTACTTATCCGCTGCAACTAGACTCTGATCACTACTTCAGAAGCTGAACTCTATCAGATTCTGAACAGTGAATTCAATTTTAGGAGAAGAAAAAGAAACTACAATTCAAACTCCCCCTTCTTGTGTTTTTCTCACCTTCAAACCGCTGTTACTTTTCTGCAACAAAAAACAGGTAAACTTGCTCTATTGCACACTGAATAAAATTTGCAACTCTCTAACCATTATCTTTTTTTATATTGTCAACTTATAAAAATAAGTAACGTGAATTGTTTGAATGAAACAACAATTCATGTGGATACGATACTCTACTTATCACTTTATTACTTGGTAAACGATTTGGTACACTTGCTGTAACACCCCGCTCGTCAGCATCGAAAGTATATCAGTCGAAGGCGTGTCTGAGAGCAATGTTCATGAGACTCACTACGGTGAGGAATGTTTACGACGCAGTGCCAGTTGAACACGAGTTAATCATCAGTGTCGGTGTAAACACGTTTAAGACGAAGGGCGTTTTGGTAATTGCACCGAGGGAGTATATAAGTATGTTGGAGCCAAAATTGCTCATTATGTGCAAGACTTTCTCTCTCTAAGCTACCAAGAGCAAGAATTCTCTCCTCCTTCTCTCTAGAAATCGCCCCATCCTTCCCTTGCGAAGCAATCTAGTGATCAATGCATGTAATGGTAATCAAGCAAGAATCATGGTGTCTTAGCAAGCAAGAGAGCAACAAGAGTGGTTTGGTGAGCTAAGGCTTTGGATGCAAGATGAATCAAGAGCT